>ULXU01053318.1_pt1 | contig 11737 bp, 10 predicted proteins | sample 1961521 | NCBI WGS metagenome assembly ULXU01 (sample SAMEA4835845, study PRJEB28245) | human gut metagenome | biome: gut microbiome; material: fecal sample | place: Denmark | collected 2008
AGTCATTAACCCCAAAATTATAAACAACAGCAACGGAAGGATGACTATGTAAATAATTTCTTAATTCATTTGCTGCGGTTGTAGAAAACCATTCATAACCAGTACTACTTTGAGCAATAAAGTGATTACTTGGATTACTATTTACTGTTTTCATACCAACAGTTCTAGAATCTCCTACAAAACATATTCCAGAATAATCCTTAGCTGATACAGGAAATATTAAGAAAAAAAACATAAAAAATGAAAATATCAAATATTTTTTCATGTTATCACCACATTTCTATTATATCATAATCAAAACATTCCAACTAGTCATTATCTAAATACAAAATATCAATATCAACAGCATTAGAAATTCCTGAAATTCTCCCATTTTCACACATTTGCCACATACGATAAGAACCTTGATAATTTGTTTTATCAGTATAATGTGCTAACCAAATATCTTTATTAGAAGGTAACCATATATTTTCTAAATATGTCTTACTACTATAAATCATTCCCTGATATCCAGCATCTTCTATAACATCTACAAATGATTCTGCCATACTAGTTAAGCCAAAAAAACTTAAATGATAATCATTATAATACTTCCAATTTTCCCAGTCAAATGCAATTGGTAAATCAATTTTATAGTCTTCGATTTGTTTTAAAACCCATTTTGCATCTTTTTTTGCACTTTCTATAGAATTAGCATATGAATAAAAATAAATTCCTGCATCTATACCATACTTATTGGCATTAATAATATTATTTTCAAATTGCTCATCTATAAAATAATCTGTATCAATTCCTCTTGTTCCACCAACCCTAATCATCACAAATTCTACGCCTGCTTCTTTCAATTTTTTAAAATCAACTTTTCCTTGAAAACTAGATATATCAATTCCTATTTTAGTATTTTTCGTTTTATATGTTTTCACAACATCTTCAAATTCAGTATAAATATTTGGATGATTTTTTTCATTTGATTGATTATTATAAGGAGCTTCTACAACTAAAGTAAATTCTTTAGTATTTGTATTGCCATTTTTATCTGTTGCTTCAAAAACTAAATCATAGCTTCCTACTTGATTTAAATCATAATCCCCCTCAATTTTACAAATAGGTTTATTATCATAATTATCACCACATAATATTTTATCAGTTAATTGAATATTTGAACCTGTTGTAACATAGTAAATATTTCCTAACCATATTACTGGTTCTGTTGTATCCTTTATTGTTACATCATAAGAATAAGGAATTGTTATGCCATCATCATTTGTAAAATTAAATTTTATTTTTTTTGTTCCTAATTTTGTAGTATCTATTTTATAGTCGTTTTTTATTGTACCATTCATGTTTTTAATCATATCCGATACATGAATATTACTGGCAAACTCAACTGTTAAGTCTTTTTTTAAAATAATATTAACCTTAGCTGTTTTAACTCTTACAAAATTAAAAACAAAATAACATGTTGTTATAATTATTAAAGAAATCAAAACATATTTTAAAACTTTTTTATATTTTAGATTCATGTCATCACCTATATTATATGTTTTTAATATAACATATTTTTGATATTAGGTAAATGAAAAAGGACTAAACGTCCTTTCTTACTTTTAATACAACTTGGTACAAATCTTCAAAATCATATTCTTCTATTCTTACTTGATATCCTTTATCTTGTAATGATTGAGCAAAATTTTTAGCTTCTGCACTTACTTTTTGAACATTAAAAATTTCAATATTATTATTTTTTTCTTCCAAGTTATTACTTTCTATATGCTCGTCGTTCTTTTCCATTATTGAATTGATAGATGGTACCTGTCCTGTTTCATTTAAGGAAGAAGGATTTTGATTCATTGTGATATCATTATCATCTTCTGGTTCAAACAAAAATGAATTTGTATTTTCAGAAATAACAGGTTCAACTGGAGAAATCTCTTGATTAAAATTACCAATTAATTCAGGTGCTTCTGATACTGGTTCGATTGGTGATATTACATTTTCATCTTTATAATCTTTTACTTGATTAACTTCTGGCTGTGAATCTATCACTTGCTCTTGGTTTATATTTTTTTCGCTATTATCAATTGCTGATAAAGGAAGATTATTATCTGGTAAGCTATTTAAAAATTCTTCTTCACTCATTTGTGGAATTTCAGAAATAATTGATGTTTCTTCTTTCTTTTCATCAGATAGTTGTGTATTATTAAATGTTTGATTATTAATACTTGTTGGTTCTTCTAAAGGTGTCGATAAATTTGATACATCCTGTTGTGGTAAAGAATTTGATGATTCTTCTAATGAAGGAATAGTCTCGTTTTCTATTGGTACTTCAATTTTCTGATTATCAATATTTGCTGGTGCTTCTTTTTCTACCACTGTAGTTGGATTTACTTCAGGATTCATCTGTATTGTTGGTTCTACTATCTCTGAATTTTTTGCTTCTTTTTGTTCTTGCTCTATTTTTGCTTGTTCTCCATCAGAGTTTGTTTGGGATTGATTTTGCGTTGTTGGTTCTAATGTTTTTTCAAATTCTGATGCATTAAAAAATTTATCAAAGTCAAAACCTGTTGTTGGAGCTGGATTTGGTTTTACTCCAAAATCCATATTTGCTTCCGCTCTATCAATATTTTCAATAAATCCGTTATTATTATCATTTGTATCATCCGTATCTTCCAAATCAGATAAATTAAAAAATTTCCCTGGTTTTAATATCTGTTCTGCCTCTTCTTTTTGTTGTTGTTCTGCTTTTTCTTGTTCTTCCATTTGTATCATTTGAGCATCCGGTTTTAGTAAATCTTCAATTGTTTTTTTATCTTTTTGAGTAGGGCGATTAATATCTTGTGCAGTTTCTACTATTTTATCAACGTCCATAAACCCTGGATTTACTGATGTAGAAGTCCCTGTTGGTACATCTGGAATATCATTTTTGATTTCATTTGTTGGTATATTATAATCAACTGCTTGTTTTGGTTCTTCCATTTTTTTCACCGTCTCTTCTTCTGGAAAATCTAAAATTTCTATATCTTCATCTATAATTTTTTCTTGTGGATTTGGTTCATTTTGTTTTTCCAATATTTTTTGAATTTCTATATCTGTCTGTCTAACTGTCAAACGTTCTTGTATAATTCTTTTCAACATTTCTTTTTGTTGTTCTTGATTTAATTTCAATAATGATCTAGCATGTCTTTCAGATATTTTTTCATATAATAAAGCATTTTGAACATCTTCATCTAAATTTAGCAATCGTAATTTGTTCGCAATTGTAGATTGTTTTTTTCCTAATTTTGCTGCTAGCTGATCTTGAGTTAAATAACCCATACTCAAAATTTTTTGATAAGATAAAGCTTCTTCTATTGGTGTTAAATCCTTTCGTTGTACGTTCTCAATTAACGCTAGTTCTGCGCTTTGCTTATCATCTAATTGTCTGACAATTGCTGGAATTTCTTTTAAACCAGCCATAACGCTAGCTTTATACCTTCTTTCTCCAGCTATAATCTCATACTTATCACCAATTGGTCGTACTAAGATAGGTTGGATTACACCATGATTTTTAATTGATTCTGATAAAGCTAAAACTTCTGATTCAGAAAACTTTATTCGAGGTTGAAATCTATTTGGTAATATATCATCAATTGGCAATTCTCTTACTTTTCCAGCTTCATTCATAATTCTCAGACCCCTTCTATATTCTTTACTATTCTTTTATACATTGTACTATATTTTTATTGGTTTTACAAGAATTAAAATAACATACAAAATAAAAAAACTACAATGCAGTAGTTTTTTATTTTAATGGTTTCTTTTTTATATCAGAAAATTTTCTTGGATATTTTAAACTTGTTTCACCAATTTTTTTAATTTTAATTAAGTTTCTTATGCTATTTTCTATTGGTAAATCAAATGATATAATTTCTTCAACTTTTCCATTTAACTTAGATACTATTGAATTTAAAGTATGTAAATCTAGTTCTATATTTGCCTTCATTGGAATAAAATACCCATCTTTTTGTACTAAAGGTAATGATAATTCTGATAACATTGATAAATGTGCAACTGCACGTGATGTAACAATTTGAAATTTACTACGATTTTGTTGTGCATAATCTTCTGCTCTAATATGAATAGCCTCTATTCCCTTCAAATCTAATTGTTGTATAACTGTTTTTAAAAATTCTACTCTTTTATTTAAAGAATCAATTAACACAATATGAATATTAGGAAACACGATTTTTAATACTAATCCTGGAAAGCCAGCTCCAGAACCTATATCACAAAGAGTTTCAACCTTTTCTAGATGAACAGCTTTTTTTAATGTTATACAATCATAAAAATGCTTTAAATATACTTCTTTTTTTTCGGTAATTCCTGTTAAATTCATGTATTGATTATATTCAATTAATAATTGATAATATTGATCTAATTGTTTTATTTGTTTTTCTGTTAATATAATTTCTAACTTTTCTAATTCTTCAATAAATTGTTCTATACTCAATTTTTTTCACCCTTTTTTAAATATATCATTAAAATTGAAATATCTGCAGGATTTACACCACTAATACGAAGTGCCTGTCCAATTGATGTTGGCCTTACTTCTTGTAATTTTTGTCTAGCTTCACTGGCAATATTCTTAATATCATTATAATCTATATTTTCAGGAATTTTTTTCTGTTCAAGACGAATCATTTTTTCTGCTTCTCTTGATGCTTTCATGATATAACCTTCGTATTTTATATTTATTTCCACTTGTTCTAAAATATTTTTATCAAATGGTAATTCTATAAAATGTTGTAAATGTTCCATTTTAATTTCTGGACGTTTCAATAAATCATATAATGTAATTCCATCTTTTAATAATGCTGTTGGAATTGACTTCATATATTCATTAACTTCTTGTATTGGAGTAATTTTTTTATTTTTTAATAATTCTGTTACTGTTTTTATTTTGTCCTTTTTTTCTAATAATTTTTTATGTTGTTTTTCACTAATTAATCCCACTTGATAACCATATTCTCTTAACCTTAAATCCGCATTATCATGTCTTAGTAGCAGTCTATATTCAGCTCTCGAAGTTAATAAACGATAGGGATCGCGAACTCCTTTTGTTACTAAATCATCTATTAAAACACCTATATATGCATCACTTCTTTTTAATATGAGTGGTTCTTTTCCTTGGAATTTTAATGCTGCATTAATTCCTGCAATTAATCCCTGGCAAGCTGCTTCTTCATACCCACTAGTTCCATTTATTTGGCCTGCTGTATAAAGATTATGAACTAGTTTAGTTTCTAATGTTTGCTTAATTTGTGTTGGATAAATTGAATCATATTCAATTGCATATGCATATTTTATTATTTTTGCATCCTCTAAACCAGGAATACTATGAACCATCTGTTCTTGGATATCATGTGGCATACTAGTAGAAAAACCTTGTACATAAATTTCATTAGAACTTAAACTAGTAGGTTCTAAAAATAATTGATGTCTTTCTTTATCTGCAAAACGTACAATTTTATCTTCTATTGATGGACAATATCTTGGACCTATACCTTTAATATCATTTAACCCGCCATACATGCTTGATTTAGATAAGTTATTTCTTATAATTTTGTGAGTTTCATTAGTAGTATATGTTAAATAACATGGAGTTTGATTATTTACATCATAAGCTGGTTCTTCATCAAAACTAAAAGTATACGCAATATTATCTCCATCTTCGCGCTTTGTTTTATCATAATGAATAGAATTTTTATCAATTCTTTGTGGCGTTCCAGTTTTTAAACGAATAATTTTAAAGCCTAATTCTTTTAGTCTATCACTCAAATGTTCACTGGGCTTTTCTCCATGTGGTCCTTCACGGTGTCTAGTATCTCCCACTAAAATATCGGCTTTTAAATAGGTCCCTGTTGTCAAAATAACATTTGAACCAAATATTTTTTCTCCATTACCTAAAATAATTCCATGCACAGTATGATCCTCTACTATCAAATTTTCAACCATCGCTTCTAAAATAGTTAAATTTTTTTGTTTTTGTAAAGTTTCCTGCATCAATCTTGGATATTCTATGTTATCAGCTTGTGCTCGTAAAGCTTGAACAGCTGGACCTTTTTTATTATTCAACATTTTCATTTGAATTTGAGCTTTATCAGCATTTTTTCCCATTTCTCCGCCTAATGCATCAATTTCTCTAACAACAATTCCTTTCGCACTTCCTCCGATTGATGGATTACATGGCATATCAGCAATATTCTTGATATTTCCTGTAATTAATAAAGTATTTAATCCCATCCTAGCTGTTGCAAGACATGCTTCACAACCAGCGTGTCCTCCACCAACTACAATACAATCATAATTCATGATCTCACGTCCTTTTTAACGAAACTATTATATACTAAAGTAAGTGAAAAAACAATAAAATAAAAAATAGAATACGAATGAATATTCTATTTTCCTAAACAAAATTGACTAAATAATTGATTAATTAATTCATCTTGATAAGTTTTTCCTATAATTAATCCTAAATTATCCCACGCATTTTTAATATCTATTTCAACCATATCAATTGGCATATTATTTTTAATTCCATCAATTGCTTGTTCGATATCTGTTATTGCATTTTTTAAAAATGAAATACTATTTGCATTTGTTAAATAAGTAGGATCTTCTGTTTGAATTTGTTCTAAATGAAAAATTTGTTTCATTTTATTCTTTAAATCATCAATTCCTGTTTCATTCAAAGCACTAATCATAACAGACTCTTGTAATAAATTTTTTTCTAAATTTAATTTATTTGGTAAATCTGTTTTATTAATGATAATAATTTTATTTTTTCCTTTTAATTTTTCTAGAATTTTTTGATCTTCTTCAGTTAATTCTTCATTATTATTTAAAACAAATAAAACAAGTTCTGACTTTTCAATTAATTCAAAACTTTTTTGGATTCCAATTTGTTCTACTAATTGATCTGATTTTCTAATTCCTGCTGTATCAATTATATGAAACGGAATACCACTTACTATAATTTCACCTTCTACAATATCCCTAGTAGTTCCTTCAATATCTGTTACAATAGCTTTGTTCTCTCCTAATAATGTATTTAACAAACTACTTTTTCCTACATTTGGACGCCCTATAATAGATGTCTTAATTCCATTTTGAATCATGATTCCGTTTTTACTTTCTTCTAAAATATGATTCATTTTATTTTTAATATTTATTAATTTTGGAAAAATATCTTCATTTGTTAATTTTTTAATATCTTCATATTCTGGATAATCAATATTTACTTCTATATTGGCAATAATTTGTTCTAAAATCTCTTGCCTTAATTGTTCAATTTTTGATGAAACTTTTCCATTTAATTGATTTACGGCTAATGCTCTTTTTTCATCTGTCGTAGCATCAATTAAATCTTTCACTCCTTGGGCTTGGATTAAGTCAATTTTACCATTTAAAAATCTACGTTCCGTAAACTCACCTGGACGTGCTAAACGAGCTCCATGTTCCAAAACCAATTCTAATATTTTATTTGTTGTAGCAATTCCTCCATGACAATTTATTTCAACAATGTCTTCACTCGTATATGTATTTGGAGCTTTCATCACTGAAACTAATACCTCATCAATTTCCTTATTTTTATCCATAATTTTACCATAATGAATTGTATGAGAAGGAACATTCGTTAAATTTTTTGCCTTAAAAATTTGATTTACTATTTCTATTGCTTCTTTACCACTTACTCGTACAATTGAAATAGCACCAATTCCTAGTGCAGTAGAAATAGCAGCAATTGTATCTTCCATTTATTTTCTCCTCTCTTTTTTCTTATTAAATCCTACATAACGATGCAAGTGTTTAATATCTTTTAAAACTTCTAAAGAAACATATTTATCAGACATTGTTACAATCCAACTTTCCATATATTTTGGTGGTTTTACATTTAAAGGAAACATATGTCTTAAAATAATATCTTCTCTTTTTTCATTCATATATTCTGGAAAGTATTTCCATGAATTTTTTGCAGCTTCTTTAGCATGTACAAAGCCATGCTTTTCAAATAACTTCTTCTTTTCTGTGCATTCTTGCCATGGAGAATCATAAAAATCATGTAATAATCCACCTATTGCAGCACTTTCATAATCCAACCCCATCTTTTTTGCAATACAATATGCAGTATAAGAAACAGCTAAACAATGATCATAAACTGTAATTTCTCCATGGTGAAGGTATTCTTTTCTTCGTTGAAATTCAGGATGTTCTAATATATTTTTAACTATATTCAAATATTCCTTTGATAAATCTTTATTTTTCATAAGTATCCTCTCTTCAAAGAGATTGTAAACTATTTTATAACAATCGTCAAGAAAAGAGAAGACTATTGCTTCTCTTCTTCATAATGGATTGTAACAAATCTTTCTTTTCCTTCACCTGTACTAAAAGTATTAATATTTGAAAATTTAGTTGCTAAATTATGAATCATTCTTCTTTGATAAGAGTTCATAGGTTCTAATTTAATATCCACTTTTGTCTTTTGAACCTCTTTCATCAATTTTTTCATTTCATATTCAAAATTATGTTCTTGTTTTGCACGATAATTTGATACATCTAAATGAATATGTAATGGATAAGTAATATGATTTTGAACAGATTGCTTTAATAAAGTTTGAATTGCATTCATTGTTCTTCCTTCTTTTCCAATCAAAATACCATTATTATCCGAAAATAGTTGAATTTGAATATTATCTGCCTCTACTCTTATTTCACATTGAATAGGCAAATCCATATCTTTTGATAATTCACTTACAAAATTTTTAATATATTTTATAATATCATCTTTTTTATATACAGAAACTTTAATTTTTTTTGATTTGAATAATTTACCACTTTCTACTTCATCACTTTGATAATACATATCATTTTTTTCAATATTTAATTCTTGTTGTGCTAATGTTATTGCTTCGTCTTCTGTTTTTGCTTCAAATACATATTTTTCTACCATCATGCTTTTCTCCTTTTAACCCATAAATTTTGTAAAATAGTAAAACTACTATTTATAATCCAATATATTGCAATTCCTGCTGATAATGTTAATGCTGCAATTCCAATAAAAATCGTCATGAAATTTGTCATCATCTTCATTTGTTTTGCTTGATCTTCACTCATGCTTGCACCACTGTTTAATTTAAATGAGAAATAACTAGTTAAAATAACCAAAACTATAATTAATATATATATATAATTTCCTTGAGATAAGCCTGTTACTGGAGTGGTTCCAAGTTGAAATCCGATAAAGTTCGATTCAAAAATTGATGGTAAACGATTCATTGCTTCATAAAAAGCAAAGAATAGGGGAATCTGTAACATAGAAAACAAGCAACTACTCATTGGATTAATCTCATACTTTTTGTAAATACCTAACATTTCTTGATTCTTTAAAAGCATACTATTTTGATCTGTTTTATCTTTATATTTTTTTTCTAAACGTTCCAATTCTGGTTGTGCTTTTTTCAAATTTTCAGATTGTAATGCTGCTTTTTTTGTAAACGGCATTGTTATCAAACGAATTAATAATGTTGTTACTATAATAGCTAAACCATAATTTTTTAGTAATTCTCCTATTTGAATAATTACCCAGGCTAATGGTTTTACAAAAATAGTTGTCCATATTCCTTCATAATTTCCTGATAAAACTTTCATTTCTGAGCATTTTGGTAATTTATCAATATCTACCTTATTTTGTTTATATAATTTTATTGTTTCTTTTTCAGATGGCTGACATAAAATGTTTTTTGTTAAATTTTGACCCGTTGTCTTATTTTGAACAGCTTTTCCATCTTTATCCTTTAATATCGTAGTACATCCTGTTAAAGATAGTACTAGAAATAACATAATTACAATTTTTTTGAAATTTTTAACTTTCTTTTTTTTCATGATTTTGAATTCCTTTCACTAAATTTAATTGTTCCATAGCTTCCTTAAAACATTTACTATTTTCATTAAAAGTATGATTCAAATAACTTTTTTTCACAATAATAATACAGTTAAAATTATTTTTAAAGTGCATTTGATCAATCATTGAACGTATTTGTCGTTTTACTTTATTACGTGTAACTGCATTTCCAATTTTTTTCCCAACTGATAAACCAAAATGATAAATGTCGTTTGTATTTCGTTCCACATAAATAAAATAATCCTTATATTTATATGAACGATTATTTTTAATTATTCGTTCAAAATCAGTGCTCTTTTTCAGACTATTTATTTTTTTCAAAATTTCACCATCTTTCAAAAATTCACTAATTACATCTATTTTACTTTATTTTCAAAAAAAAATAAAGAGCAAAACAGGAATTATTATTGAAACAAAAAAACCACATATAAACAAGTGGTTTTTAATGAGCTAAAACTTTACGTCCTTTTTTTCTTCTACGAGTCATAACATTTGTTTTTACTCTAGCGAAGAATCCGTGTTTTTTCTTTCTTTTTCTATTATTTGGTTGAAACGTAGTTCCGTGATTTCCTCTCATTTTCTACACCTCCTGGCTTCTTTTTTCGCTTTGCTCTATCAATTATATATATATTATTGTGTTTTGTCAAACAAAATTTGTTTTTTTTAATTTAAATTATTAAAACTGTGGAAAACATAGATTATTTTATTTAATCCACATTTTATTATTTTCAATTTTCGACAAAAATCGACTTTTACACATTTTTATCTACTTTTTTTTCTTTATTTTAAAATATTTCCCAATCTTTTCCACCAAAATGTGGAAAACTTTTTAACATTGTGAATTTGATCTTTTATTTTTTTCCACATTTTTGTTGAAAACTTAATTTTGTTATTATATTATTATGAAAATGTTGTGGAAAAAACTGTGATTTAATCTTTTTCCACATTTTTTGCTATTTTTACTAGTATTTTCAACGAAAATAATGTAGAATATTGGTAGTTAATGACGAGTGAGGTGATGTTTTTTCTATGGATAATAATACATTGTGGAAAACTTTTCTCGAAAAAATGAAAGAAAATATATCACCAATGCTTTTTGAAACATGGTTTATGGAAACTGAATTAATTGATTTAAAGGAAAAACAAGCAACAGTTTTAGTTCCTATGCATGTTCACAAGAAACATTTAAAAGAAAATTACAATGATTTAATTCAAGAAATATTTGCTGAAATAACTGGAACAAACTTTCAATTCGAATATGTTACAAAAGAAGAAGTAGAACAAAATATAGAAATCGATACAGATAATGTTGGTGTTCCAGCTGTGAATGAACATGAAACAAACTTAAATCCTTTATACACTTTTGATAATTTTATTGTAGGATCAAGTAATAAATTTGCAAAAGCGACTTCTTTAGCTGTAGCTGAAAAACCAGGTTTTATGTATAATCCATTATTTATATATGGAAATAGCGGATTAGGGAAGACTCATTTAATGCATGCTATTGGTAACTATATTATTAAAAATAGTAAAAAACGTGTATTATATGTTACAAGTGAGAAATTTGTTTCAGACTTTATTGGAATTAATAAGAAAAGTAAAGATGGAAATAATTTCGATAGTGTAGATATTTTCAAAAAAAAATATAGAGATATTGACGTTTTAATGATTGATGATATTCAATATTTAGGAAATGCTAATCAAACACAACAGGAATTTTTCAATACTTTCAATGATTTATACGGCAATAATAAACAAATCATAATTTCTTCAGACCGTTCTCCTGATGATTTA
>ULXU01024638.1_pt1 | contig 11658 bp, 11 predicted proteins | sample 1961521 | NCBI WGS metagenome assembly ULXU01 (sample SAMEA4835845, study PRJEB28245) | human gut metagenome | biome: gut microbiome; material: fecal sample | place: Denmark | collected 2008
ATAGATCCTTTGGATGCGAAGTCATAAAACGGATCCGCTCTAAACCGTCGATTTTTTCTACTTCTTCTAACAACTGTGCAAACGTCATCGGATGCTCTAAGTTCTTGCCATAGGAATTGACATTCTGCCCTAAGAGCATAACTTCTACGACACCGTCTGCTACAAGCCGTTCGATCTCACGGATAATGTCTTTTGGATCGCGGCTGCGCTCTCTTCCACGCACATATGGAACAATACAATAGCTGCAGAAATTGTTGCATCCGAACATGATATTGACACCGGATTTGAATGTATATTTACGTTCTACCGGTAAATCCTCTACGATTTTGTCAGTGTCTTTCCAGATGTCAACGATCATTCCTTTGGATTCAAATGCAGCTACGATCAATTCTGCAAATTTATAGATGTTATGCGTTCCAAATACCAGATCCACAAAACGATAGCTTGTCCGTATCTTTTCTACAACTTCCGGCTCCTGCATCATGCAGCCACAAAGCCCGATCATCATATCCGGATTCTTTTTTTTCTGGCTGTGCAGGTATCCTAAGCGGCCATAGACTTTGTTATTGGCATTTTCACGCACGGTACAGGTATTATAGATCACAAAATCCGCATCTTCAGTCTCTTTTTTTACATATCCGATCTGTTCTAATATCCCGATTAATTTTTCGGAATCCCTCGCATTCATCTGACATCCAAAGGTATTGACGCAAAATGTAAGAGGCCGTCCCTTTTTCCGGCTTTTTTCCTGCACATACTGTCTTGCCTTTGCTATATAGTAATACTGCCGGTCCGGTTCTTCCTGTGGTGGATTCTGTGTTAAATCAATGTTATCAAAATCTATATTTTCGTACATGTGTTACAGTTTTACCTTTCTGATTTCTAATCGTTTGCGATTTTCTGATTTCCTGTGTTCTTTAGAGGTTCTCTATGGACGGATCTGTCCGTTGCCATAGATGATATATTTGGTGCTGGTCAGTGCTTCTAACCCCATTGGTCCTCTGGCATGAAGTTTCTGGGTGCTGATTCCGATCTCGGCACCAAACCCAAACTCAAATCCATCTGTAAAACGGGTGGATGCATTGACGTAAACTGCCGCGGCATCGACTTCGTCTAGGAATTTTTCTGCATTTGTGTAGTTCTCGGTAATGATAGCTTCGGAGTGTCCTGTGTTGTAACGGTTGATATGAGTAATCGCCTCAGCCGTTGATTTTACAGTCTTTATGGATAAAATATAATCCAGATATTCTTTTCCCCAGTCTTCGTCTGATGCCGGGATGATGTCACTGCATGCTTCCTGACTTGCTTTATCGCCACGCATTTCAACATTTTTCTCTTTCAGACGTTCTGCTAATTTCGGAAGCAGCGCATCCTTGATATTTTCATGGACAACTAAGGACTCACATGCATTGCAGACTCCGATCCGCTGTGTCTTTGCATTGAAGATGATGTTTACCGCCATGTCTAAATCTGCACTCTCATCTACATAGATATGGCAGTTGCCGGTTCCTGTCTCGATTACCGGTACGGTTGCATTTTCTACAACGGCACGGATCAGTCCGGCTCCACCGCGTGGGATCAAAACATCTACATATCCGTTCATTTTCATAAACTCTGTCGTGGTCTCTCTGGAGGTATCTTCAATCAATGCGATGGCATTCTCGTCTACACCACACTCCGCTAACGTGCGTCGGATACTGGCAACGATCGCGATATTTGAGTGGAGCGCATCACTTCCTCCTTTTAAGATCACTGCATTTCCGGTTTTAAAACAGAGTCCGAAGGCATCTGCCGTTACATTTGGACGTGCTTCATAGATAATGCCGACAACGCCAAGTGGTACACGTTTTTGACCGATCCTAAGACCATTTGGACGTTTTTTCATGGAAAGGACTTCACCGATCGGGTCATCTAAAGCGGCTACCTGTTCTAATCCTTCTGCCATCTGCTCAATACGTTTTTCAGTTAATAAGAGACGGTCTAAGAGTCCTTCCGGCATTCCGTTCGCTTTTCCTGCCTCCATGTCCTTTGCATTTTCGGCGATCAGTGTCTTTGCATCTTTGATCAGATTCTTTGCAACACAATTTAATACTTCATTTTTCTTATTGGTTTCAAGAAGTGCCATTTTTCCGGCAGCTTCTTTTGCCTTTGTGCCAATTTCCATTAATTCTGCTTTCATAGTGTTTCTCCTCTCTTCATGATTTTGTGGTTTTTATCGTTCTATCCGGTGTTACGATCCATTGCAGGGGAATATCAGTAACTTCTGTTGGAATATGATCTACAATCTGAAATTCATATGCAATTCCAACTTTTAGTAATCTGGGATGTCTTTCAAAATATCGGTCATAATATCCTGCTCCATGTCCGATGCGCCCGCCATCTATAGAAAAGCCAACTCCGGGGGTCAGGCAAATAGCATCTTCCCAACAGACTTTTTGTTCACCGATAGGTTCCATGACTCCAAATTGTCCTTTTCGCACCTCATTTAAATCCTGTATTTCATAAAAATCCATGTTGTCACCGTCTGTTTTAGGTAGTGCGACACGTCTGCCGGTATCTAACAGCCATTGTATCAGAGGAAGCAGAGACAATTCTGTTCCCAACGGATAATACGCGTAAAAATATCCCCTGTTTTGCAGTTCTTCCCAAGTTGTTAACTGCCCCTTTATATTGGTTGACAATTCCTTGCACAGGTTTTCGGTAAGTTCTTCCCGTTTTTGTAACAGTTCTTTTCTAATTTGCGCTTTTGTTACCATATTTTTTACCAAGGTTTACAATACTTCCATCTGCTTCTTTGACATCGATATTATTTAACTGTGCCTTCAAATTGCTTCTGACCGATGCGATATACTCTTTTCGAAGGAGTGCCTGCTCCTTTTTCTCTGCTTCAGTCAATCCTTCTGCCTTGGATTTGTGATAGAGTGCATTGATCCTGTCTATTTTTTTCTGATCCATAAATCCTCCTAATTAACCCATATTTTCTTCTATAAAATCAGGTATGTAAAAATCTTCATCTTTGTTGGATAAAAAGACGGTTCCCACAAAATCATCCTCAAATATTTTGTGCAGGACACCGACATCCTTCGCATTGGCAATGATCATATCCGCACCGGAATAGGATGCAATTCTTGCTGCATTCAGCTTTGTTGCCATTCCTCCGGTACCGACATCGCTTCCGGTGGTATTTTTTGCCATATTCAGGTATTTTTCATCCAGTTTTTCCACCGTCTCGATCAGTTCCGCATCCGGGTTTGTATGCGGGTCATCGGTAAACAGTCCGTCGATGTCTGACAAAAGAACTAACAGATCGGCACCGATCAGGGATGCAACAATGGCAGATAAGGTGTCATTGTCACCGAATTGGATCTCATAGGTGCTGACGGTATCATTTTCATTGACGATCGGGATGACACCGAGATGGAACAGCTCTTCAAAGGTGTTTTCCGCATTTTTTCTGGATACATTATCTATCATGGTCTTTTTGGTCATTAATACCTGACCACAGGTCTGGTGATACTCACTGAATAATTTCTGATATGTCATCATCAGACTTGCCTGTCCGACTGCCGCGCATGCCTGCTTAACGGCGATGCTTTTGGGACGTTTTTTAATCCCCATCATTTTTCTTCCTACGGAAATAGCACCGGAACTTACCAGGCACACATCAATATCCTGATTTCTCAGATCACATAATTCCCGCACCAGACGCTCTAATTTGATAAAATCCAGATTTCCTGTCTTTGGATGCGTCAGTGAGGATGATCCTATCTTTACAACAACTCTTTTTTTATTTTTGAAACGGTTCTTTTTCATTTTTTATTCTTAACTCCTCTTATGTTGATACACAATTATATATTTTATCATAGTTTGTGAAAAAAAACTATACTTGTTGTAGGGGAGTTTTGTGGTGTAATGCATTTTTTATGTGATCGTGCTGTCCTCGGCTATCCCCGCAGACATGCTGCGTTTCCTGTTCGTCGCACACGCCTTTTCGCCCATGCTTTGTGTAACTCGCCCTATGGGCTCAAACAGACACAAAACATGAGCGGCAGTGTGCTCCTCACGACGGAAGCCTCGCAACTGTCTGTGGGGATAGCCGAGGACAGCGGTACAGCATAGAAAATCTTAAAATAATGTAATGAAAAAAATGACATTTTGGTAGATTATCTAGTGACTTCAAAGAACATTCACCTAATAAAATGCTGAGTTATTTGGGGTACGGATCTGTTGTCGTGTTTTGGTTACTATAAAATAAGGTTCTAAAACAAAAGATGCTGCTCATTTGAGCAACACCTTTCTTACTGTGCAATACAAAAATCTTTATATAAATAGTATGAGTAATATGATTCATTTACTTACATTTTCGATACAAACTCATCTATAGACTCTGCCTTTGCTGCCTGCTTTAACCAGCCGTTCAGGATTTTGCTGTCTTTTTCGTTATGAATTCTTTCACGGATTTCTTCCGGTATCGTGCCGATATCTTCTAATAATTCTAAGATAGCATCTGCTTTTCCGGCTGAAAAACCCTCCTCTCTTCCCTCTTCTATGCCTTTTTCAATCCCCTTTTCTAGACCTTCCTGAAGTCCTTTCTCATATTCATCTTTCCGGACAATCTCAAAGACTGCTTCCTCATCATATTCAAAAATACTCATTTCCACCGCCTCTTTCCTGTTTCGAAGCAGAAACTCACGCAGGATTCCTTCGTGGATACACTCTGTCACTGCTTTGTCCACTGCCTCTTCTACATTCTTCATATTCTTTGCATAAGTTCGTACTTTCTTCACATAAATCGCATACTCCTTTAAGGTCTGGCATTGTTCTAATAACTTTTTATTCTTTCCGAGGTTGATATTTAGCATTGTTACCACTAATTCCAAATCCGGGTCATCCATCGATTTTTGAAAGGCATCTGATAACCTTAAGTATTTCTTTTCTGCCTGTTCTTCCGAACCATTGTAGAATACTAAAAATCTCGGTGTTGGGATTTTGATGAGTGTGTTGCGATACAGATCCCTGTGATCAATCTGTCCCTGCAGTTCCTTTGCGATATAAAACAAATCCCGTAATGGCATATTTGGAGAATAAGTGGACTGATGCTCATAAAGGTTCAAATAGGAATCCATGATAAATGCCAGATCATTTTTCATGTTCATGTAGATGGCATTTTCTAAGGTTACAATCTCTAGTTCTTCTGCGTTTGTGTAAGATGTTCCGTTGACTGCATTATAAAGACTTAACAGCTCTTTCTTTTCACGGAATATCATGCGGAACAGTCTGTCCTTGTGGTTTCTTGCAACATGGATTTCATTTTGGGTTTCTGTCATAGTATTACCTCCTGTGTGAAATTGTCTTGCAGGAGTTCTTATCCTTATTTTCTCGAAAACTCCTGCTGTTCATAATGTTGGAAAAGCATGAATTTTCTGATCTGAATAAGATTTGTAATAGACTACGGCAGAATTGCCGCCTTATATAAGAAAATATGCTTTGAGAGTATTATAGCATGTTGAGAAATGTGGTACAACTGGTTTTGAATGCAACTGTGAATGTTTTTTTGAATGTGATCTTAAATATTTTTGAAGTTTGATCTGTTTTATTTGATTTATTTTGGGGTTCTATAACGCCGAATGTTGATCTGTATATAACTGTTTTCTAAAGGATTTTTCTTCGGATGCCTTTCATATATATTATATGCTGCAGCTGTCCCCGGCTCTCCCCACTGACATGCTGCGTTTCCTGTTCGTCGCTCACGCCTTTTTACTCATGTTTTGTGCAACTCGCCCTACAGGCTCAGACAGGCACAAAACATGAGCGGCAGTGTGCTCCTCACGACGGAAGCCTCGCAACTGTCTGTGGGAATAGCCGAGGACAGCGGTACGGCATAGAAAATCCTAAAATAACTTATAAAAAGAATTGTATTTGTGAAATTATTCAAAATTTTAAAAATATTAAACAAATTAACAATACTATGTAAATAACATCCAATACCACCTCTAATCTGCATCACTCTACTTGGCTCGATTGCTCCAGATTGATGTCAAATATTTGCGGTCGTTCGCGGGAATTTATCAAAGCGTAGTTTTGCCTAAAAACGCACCGTTTTTTACCCTTCCCCTGAACTTTGATTTTATACTGCATAGCGAAAGTATGCAATAGGTTTTCAAAGTGGGGTGACAATTTTATCCCCCATATCACGAAATAAAATTCAAGATAACATACGGATTACTTTCATTTGATATTTCTCTAATTTTTTCTTTTCGTCCCATATACAAAAAATTCATAATATCATTAAATTCCGTTGTTTCCCAATCATCTCCTGTTAGTATTCCTCTTGATTTATAATGTGGCAATGCACTTTCAAAATCCGTATATAATACACCTCTACTGTTAACCATGTCTCCGACTTCTGAAATCTTCTTTTTACATAATATGTACATATTAGCAGGTGAATTATTTCGAATAAGTTCAGCAAACCCTATGCCTTCTTTTTCGGCTATCTCATTAAAGGCTTTTTCCGTCACTGTTCCCATCTTGATTAGTGCGTTCTTCTCTCTTTCAACCCATTCCGTTGCCTCATCAACACTAAAAGCTTTCACAGTTGCCAAAACCAACTTATCTATGACTGAAATATTATCCGGATATTTTTTATACAAAAAACTTAACACCTTATAACGTATTATAGGTGGCAGCATTGAAAAGGAATATAACACGTCATTTCTTGATCCAAATTCGTATTTTTCAAAATAGCTTATCAGCAGATATGATAGCATATCAAATAAACCATCTACCACATTATCAAAGTCCTCTGAGTCAAACCCTCCTAAATATTGCGTATGTGTCGACTGATTTCCTTTGCCACGAACAGTTTCTACAGCTGCTTCAATAAATTCATGGTTAGGCAAATTTTTTATTCTATTTTGAATATTCTTCGCTCCTAAAGTTACTGCCTTATTTGGATCAATATCTAATATTTTTCGAATAACAACCTCTGCATATTTTCTAACAAAAGATATTCTTCCGCTAACGGAAGTATCTTTATAAAATGTATCTCCGATTAAATCTGCAACTAAGCTTTGATATGAGTTATTATTAAAATTACTCATTAACTTATCCTCCTTATCACAAATTTACTTTTGCGAAAAAGTATCCTTTCGCCAAAATGTGTATTTCTTATTCCCAAAAGCCTATCCCCTGGGGTAAAACTCCAGTTATATCATCACTCTATGGAAACAGAAACACACATCTATTTTATTCCCAAAATGGCGAAATCCTTTGATTTATTGGGCTTTTTTCGACAGAAGGCAGACTGTTTCAACATGCGGTGAAAGTTTCTTCTTATACTAAATAGCGAAACCATCACCTTTTGCGAAAAGGTTTATACCCCACTTAGGGGGATAACATTTACCCCACATATATTCCAACATCCTTATTCCAATATATTACTTTCCTCTGTATACATAATTATCTAAATTAATCATTGCATTAATCTCCTGCGGCAAAGTAATATTATTAAGATTCAATCCCTTTGCCGCATGCTTTACAGTAGAATATATCTCCGTATCAATACCCTTTTCCAAAATTGCCAAAACCTGTGATGGTGCGTCTGTCAGCCTTTTTATATCTTCAAGTAAAGCAGATGAAGGAACATATACATTATCTTCCCTACTCAAACCAAGACAAAAATTTACACCTCCCATTACCTTATCAACAAAAAGGTATGGTCGAACATTATTATAGTCACCAGTAATTTTCGTTATCTTTGTTATATCCATCAACACAGGCAACGCCGCCAATTTCAACTGCGTAGTACCATCCTGCTTAAATCGGAATTCTTCCAATCCCAATTTATTTTCTATACATTTTCTATAAAAATTCATTGACTGATTACGCAACACGTTCCCTTCTTCATCAACCAATTCCAAACCCGTCAGATGCTGATAATTTCTTTCATGGAATACTACTTCTATGTAACAAATTGCATTATCTTGCCTTTCACGATAAATAATAATCAATTTTTTATTCAAAAGTTTCTGCTGATATTGCTTTGCACAATTCAGTACCCTTCTTCTCGCATCTTCTTTGGTGAATTTCATAACCTTGCTTGTAATCCTCCATAAATTTAAAGAGAGAGCAATAACACCACTGTGCTATATACTCTCTCTTTGTGGCTAATTTTAGTGTTGTCTGCCAACGACCAACTGAGTGCTGGTAAATATATCGGATTTTAGTGTTGTCCGCCAACGGTCAATCACATGATTGACAAGCATATCAGATTTAAGTGTTAGCCCACTAGAAAAGCACGCTTTTCTTCTAATATTATTATACGCAAATCTATTTTTTATGTCAATAGACAGTTCTCTATTTTCCAGTCTCAGCCGTATTCCATATGCTATTATCCTCTCGGTGGAAACGGATCGTTTCCAAAAGAGTCTCTTTCTCTAATTCTTCCATCCCTTCCATGAATGAAAAGTTCGGATTCTTGATTTCGAGCGATTTCTCGTGCTCTTTGTATAGCTTCGGCCTGTGTATCAGTTCTAATTGTTGCTCGGGTATTATTCTCACCCTTAACCTGCCAACCACCATCTTTATGCGGTGTTACGTGTTGATTCTTTCCCATCTATGCTACCTCCAATAAATCACGAATTTCCTGCTGCCAATTATTGTTATGAATTATTCGCACATCTTGCAGATTTCCATTTAAGATTTCTGCTTTAGTGAGTTTTGAAAGTTCTTCCCAGTTCTTTCCAAAAACGTATGTAGCATTGTTAGGGTAAACACTTTCCAAAACATATATATCCCTATCCGTGAATCCGAAAATCACATAACCCTTAAATCCTGATTTTCCATACGCCCTGAAATCAGGCTGAAAAGAATTTATAAACTCACATTTATCAATCAACACCTTTTTCGCAGTCTTACTACTCTTTTCAGATACCTTTTTCAGGTCATCTTGCATTCTTTCCCACGGATAATCTCCGCTTGGCAGCACTTCCCAATTTAATCTTATAATTCGGGTAGGCATCACATTTTCAAAGTTCTCAGTTAATACTTCACATTCCTCAAAATTAGTAAGGAAAATATTAATCGTATTAATCAGCAGTTTTTCATTATCTTGACAATATGAAATGGGCTCTGTCATTACTATCAACTGTCCTTGTCCATCATATTTCAAAAACAACTCCACGCTATATGGTTCGAACTCTATTCTTGCATATCTCTCACGAGGAATGCTAACAAAATCCGTTACCTCTCTTGTCTCTCCACGACCGGCCCATTCGTGTCGAGTCCACCATAAAGTCTGTGAATACTGTTCCTTCGGTTTTGTTTTATCCTTAATATAGAAAGGCTCTGCATTTCTTTTCATCGTTGGATTTAACATAGAAGGTAAAATTCTCTCGCCTTCAGCTAAATCCTCTGAAAATCCAAGTTTCAGTAACACATCCTTAAATCTCATTGCATCACACAGAGCCATTACCAGATTTTTACCATCCTCAATATGACTCAAACATGATAAACTATTAATTCTTTTCTTCTTAATAATCAAATTATTTCCTCCGTTTTATATGAAATATATCTATATGAAAAGGAGAAATGACCAAAGTACTTATATATTTTAATGGCGCAATAGCTACCATATTACTACAATTCCATCATATATTTTTTCCTCCTATGTTAATTTTTTATTGAAAATTTGCAGTAACCATGGTATCATTGGAGTGGATTATTTTATATTGCGCCATGGTCATTTCATCCATGGTTACTACATTTTGGTGGATATCCACCACCTGAACCAAAGTTGGCCCTTTGGTTCTTTTTTATTACAAATTCTGAACATTTGGAATAGCTCCAAATACTCCTTGTAAGTATTTTGCACCAATATTGTCATTACTTCTCACATTTGGACAATCACTTAATCTGCACATCCTTGTTTCTCCATACTGGTTCTTATCCGTAAACCACACCTGGTCTCTCCGTACTCCATTAAGCAACAACGTATCATGTGTTGTACAGATTAACTGTGCATGATGCGGATTTGACTCATCGGAATTAAACAAGCCAGCTAAAAGTTTTACCAAATTAGGATGCAGACCGTTCTCTATTTCATCAATGAACAACGTACCGCCAGCATCCAATGCCTCAAAGATAGCAGGAAGAACTCTCAACATTCGAATAGTTCCATTTGATTCATACTTCAAAAATGGAAGTTCTATCTCACCAACTTGCTTGTGATCTTTGTAAGTAGCATGAAGTGATTGAACGCTCACATGTATATTTTTAATAACTAGCTCCTTGTTCTCCAAATCATCTTCATTCAATACATGCTTATCCATTTTTGATTCCAAGTCAACTTTTAAATTTGTCAATGTTGGATCAGCTATTTTTAAATACTTAAGGTATCTTTCTATTGCTTCTTCATTAGTATTATCCTCATCAAAATCCGGTGCATTTCCAACCGAAGCCATATTGATTATGCGATAATTCATTATTTCATTCAGAATCATACTTGCTAAAGGATTATTTAGCATGGCAGCCATTGCCAAGCATAATGCATCTTCTCTAACAACCGACACCATATTCTTAAAAGTGGCCAATCCAGAGCGAAGTACTATATCTTCATATTTAGGAGAAGTCCTTTTAATAAGTATTTCTGTCCGCTTATTCTTCTTGGTCAGAACTTCTTTTTGGATTTTTCCGTCTTGGATTGCAAATGAATAGGTATATAAGACTCCCTCCAGAAGCACCTGGATTTCAAAATATGTCTCCTTACTTTTACAATCGATATCAAACTTAAAAGTTTCGATTGGTGACGCCAACTCTTTCTTGATTGCAGGTACTTCCAGCAGCTTATTATTGTTAGCCCCCAGTACGGTAGACATTATTATCATCTTCTGCATTTTTGTAAGTGCCGCCAGATAATTTGTCTTTCCAGAACCATTCGCTCCATAAATGTATGAAATTTTGTTATAATTCTGTCCAGAGACTTCAAATGTATTCTCCTCTAAGAATTCCTTTTTCAAGTTTTCTGCCAGAGTTGTGATTCCTGTTGTCTCCTTAAATGGACCCGTATTCCCTACTGAAAATGAAACAAACATAATTGCACCATACCTTTCTACATTCTGAATTATACTTCCCTCCTTATGTTCTGTCAATAGTTATTTTGTGTTTTCGTATTATTTTACGAAATTCTTTTTTAACTCAATTCGAACTTATCAAAATAAGAAAAACTATATTCATTTTTTACGAATTTCAAATTTAACGCTTATCATCAATTTTACCATCTGCAAAAGAGCAAGAAAAAAGCCGATCAGGAATCACAACTCCCAATCGGCATCTTTTCTTACTCCTCTTCATTTTTACATTCAATCTCCGTTCCGTCCAGAAACACCACCAACAATGTTCCATCCTCAAAAACCTTGATGTGGTCTAGCGTTTTCAGCATGAAGTCCGTATCCATCTCCGTCAAAGGTTCTGCCCCATCGGTGTATTCTATGAACTTCTCTGCTCGATAACCTTCCAATAGGTTCTCGCTCTGAAGCTGCTCCGTCCACTGCTCCATGAAATCCTCTCTGTTCTCCACCAGTGCGTTCCAAGCCATCAGATAAGCCTTTATCAGTGTTTCTTCTTCTACATGGCGGTTGGCACATCCCATGACTCCTT
>ULXU01012851.1_pt1 | contig 11578 bp, 10 predicted proteins | sample 1961521 | NCBI WGS metagenome assembly ULXU01 (sample SAMEA4835845, study PRJEB28245) | human gut metagenome | biome: gut microbiome; material: fecal sample | place: Denmark | collected 2008
TCCTATGCCGCTCAATACCTCAAAAATATGACCGGTATGATTGAAAATCACCGTTTGGCTTTTGATTATTCCTACTATGTCGGTACGGTCGAAATTGCAGCCTTTGCCGCGGCGCTTGTCTGTGCCGTTCCGGCATTTAAAAACATTTTGACCGCCAGAAACGGAAGCCGGGCGGCAAATATATTGCTCAATGCCTGGCTGATGGTGCTGTTTCTGCTGTCCTCGGCAGCGGTAGCGGCTTCAACCTATAATCCGTTTATTTATTTCCGCTTCTGAGGTTTGCCGCCGGCAGCCGTTTGCGAAGTTTTTCTAAAAAAGACCCCCGCATTCTACGCGGGGGTCTTTGTATACGGGCATCCCCCTACGGTACCGGCGAACGTCTGAAGGGCATAGGACGGTCTGATAAGGTTTTTGCCCCCGTAAACGGATACAAGTCCATTGTCAACAGACTTTGCTCGGCGTCTTCCTGCAGTTGATTTCGTATATGTCCGGAAATTTTTTGAGCATTCTTCCCGGTTGTGTCGACATGGTATTTTTTACACCAAAACTGTCGGCCCCCATGTTTATATCTTGTATCTTGCACTTTCCTCACCGCTCATATATCGACAACGACTCTTGCCTTTGAGCGTTCCCTGACCGGGTTTGCGGAATATTCGGACGGTATCTCCGATAACATATGAATATGGTTCGGACAAACTTCGGTCTAAACAGTTCCTATTCCTTTCCGTCGGCATAATGTCTTTGGACATCCGCCATAAAGCGCCTTTCTGCGATATTTCGGGGCAATGGTACTTTGAGGTTTCATGTCGTATGTGCCGTGGTATGCGTGTTCATTAAATTTTATTCGGATAATTCCGGATCGTCTTTCTTACAATGGCGAAGGAGTTTTTTATACGCAAAGAACAAGGCGCAAAAAAATACAAGGGAAAAAGAAAAAGGGAGAAGAACAAAGCGGAAAAGACGGAAAGAGCGGGAAAAAGAAGAACGGAAGGAAAGAAAAGGAAAGTGGAAAAGAAGGAAAAAGAAAAACAGAAAACGACAAAAAGCGAAATGAAAAAAAGCCGTAAGCTCTTTGCCGCCACGCTTCTAACGCGGGGCCTCATATAAAAAAACAAGACCCGGGATTTTTCCGGGTCTTGTATCCTGACCGTCAGGCTTTTTCGGCTTTCAGGATCACACCGTTTTCAACCCCGGTGATTTTGACCTTGTCGCCTTTTTTCAGACCGTCTTCGCATTCGACGATCCACACGCTGTCGCCGATCAGTGCCTTGGAACGTCCGTCGACGACGTCTTCCGCCAGCAGATAAGTTTTGCCGATATGCTGCCCGGCCGGATCGTTCAAATGCTTATACCGGTCGGAAACCTTGCTGCGTTTCATGATCCGGCCGTAAAAGAACCAGCCGGTGAGGGCGAAGACCACGGAAATCAGGCCGAAAACGAGTGATTGTTCAATTACCGTAAAGTCATGGTAGATTGTCAGCGCGCCGGTGACAAACGCCGACAGCCCGAACCATACCAGATAAACGCCGGGAACGAACAGTTCAAGCAGCACCAACAGCAGCCCCAAAGAGAACCATTCCATGTAACTCATGGTTTTTCTCCTTTATTTCTTTTTGCCGGCGGCGTTTTCGTCATGCAAGACTTCTTTGGCAATTTCGGCAATGCCGGCGATTGAACTCATGACGTTGGCAGTATCCATCGGCATCATCAGGAGCTTTTGGTTGGGGGAAGTGACAATGCCCTGCAAGGCGTCAATATATTTCTGTCCGAGGAAATAGTTGAGCGACTGCGGACTGCCGCCGGCAATGGCGTCGGAAACCATTTTGGCCGCGTTGGCTTCCGCCAGGGCCAGACGTTCTCTTGCTTCGGCCTCGCGGAATGCGGCTTCTTTTTTGGCTTCGGCGGCCAGGATGGCCGACTGCTTGTCGGCTTCCGCCGCCAGAATGACCGCCTGTTTCTCGCCTTCGGCTTTTAAGATTTCCGACTGGCGGATACCTTCGGCCTCAAGCACGCTGGCGCGTTTGTCGCGTTCGGCTTTCATCTGCCGGGCCATCGAGTTGATCAGGTCGGCCGGCGGGGTAATGTCTTTGATTTCCACGCGGGTGACCTTAACCCCCCAGGGAATGGTCGCTTCGTCGACGACGGCCAGCAGTTTGTGGTTGATGGCGTCCCGCTGGGACAGCAGTTCGTCGATTTCCATGCTGCCGATCACCGTACGAATGTTGGTCATGATCAGGTTTAAGATGGCCACGTTCAGATCCTTGACCTGATAAGCCGCGTTGGCCGCCTGCTGAATCTGGAAGAACAAAACCCCGTCAACCCGGACGGTGGCGTTGTCTTTGGTGATGACGTCCTGAGAGGGAACGTCAAGCACCTGTTCCATGCGGTTGATTTTGGCGCCCACTCTTTCCACGATCGGGATGATGATATGCAGGCCCGGGGAAAGGGTGCGGGTGAAACGGCCGAAGCTTTCGACCGTGTATTCATATCCCTGGCGGACGATGACGACCGAGGTCAGCAAAACGAAAAAAACGACCACGGCCAAAAATACGGCAAATTCCATTATTGTCTCTCCTTAAAAAAAGTTGTTTGTCTGTCGACAGGATAGCGAAAAAGAGCAGAACCGACAATCGGCTTCTTAAGTTATATACAGATTCCGCACAATTTTCTTAGTATCAAACCTGTTTTCCGGGGGCTTTCTTTCGTAGAATGCTTTCCGACATATTTCCGTACAAAGACAATCGGTATTTTGAGGTTCCGGTTTGTTATGATATCATGTTTATGTTCGTTTGATAAAACTCCTTTGTTTTTTTTATTTTTGTAATTGCGGGGAATTGCATTCCGGCAAAAGAGTTTTTATACGCAAAGCCGTAAGCTATCCTCAACCACGCACCTGGCGCGGAGACTGAATACAAAAACAACCGCCCGGGAAGGGCGGTTGCAAAAGATAAAAAACGGGTCATACCGTCGGCCGGTTGTAAATCCGTTCGCTTTCAATCCTTTTTTCCAGTTCCGTTTTCATCCTTTTGCGGTGCAGCATTACCTCAGCCAGAAGAAGAACAAACTGAATGTAAGAACGGAAAGTCTTGTGCGGAAGTTTCAGCCGGTAGCGCTTTTCCAGCCGGGCTGCGGCTTCTTTCACGTCTTGGGGAACAGGAAAGGGGACTGGCGCCTGAAAAGTGCCGGCATAGGCTTCGCAACGGTTGAGAATGGAAGCCAGCTCGTGATACATCATCGTGCAATGGCCGAAACGTTTGCCGTTGTACCATTTGCAGGCCTCGTCAAGCGATTCTTCGATGACATACCAGCGGGCGTTGATTTCCGGCGCCTGTTTTTGCTGCGTCAGTTGCAGACGGAGCGACAGACGCTTGGTGCAGCAGAAGAGGACAGGCTTGTCCAAATCGCCTTCTTTTGTCAAAAAAGCGCGAATCTCCAGTATGTTTTCGCCGGAATTCCGCCCTTTGTCGAGCACAACGGCCATTCCCTCGGGAAAACCCGTCTTAACGCATACGTTCTTAAGGTGTGCGCCTTCGGTCGTCTTGTGCGTCCAGCGGCTCAAAAGCCCTTTGTTGCCGACGCACAGCATCTTCGGGAAGAAGCCGTGGGCGGCAAAGTGTTGTTTGGCAAGGCGTACGGCATGGATTGCGGAATCCGGATCGTCGTCAATGCAGACAATATAGGCCGTTTTTACGATTTTGCCGTCGTTTCCGAAACAGTCCGTGCGGGCCCGTAAACATTCGTGCACAAGCACTGCTGCCTGATAATCCTTTTTTTCGTTGTTCATAATTTAAAAGTTTAATTAGCCAGAATAATTTTTTTCGATTGATAAAATATATCGAAAAATTGACAAAAAGTCAACCGGCAAAGTTATGTGAAACTTTTGTTAAAAACGGTTTCCGCGGCAAAAATCTGTTGCCAACCGAACCGTTTTTATATTACAATTTAACGAATAGTAACTGGAGAGCCCAGATGGATGTGGTAGCAGGAAAAGGAGGAAATTTTTTCGTTGTTACCGGACGCGTCAACAATGTCATACTCGGTATGCTGTCGGAGATTTCGTACGACGAGTTTGCACGTTATAACGCGTATTCGACAATGAAAAAGATTTCACGGCAAAGCTGTGCGGAATATGCGGCCAAAAACGGGCTGCACGAAAGGATCTTGGAAAATTTCTTCCGTCTGGAGGAGGTAATCGACTATCATGCCACTCAGGATCTGATGTATTTTATCGAATCTGAAGACAGCCGCGACCGTTCGGACAGTTTCGACAATGACGTCGTCGTCGATCCGGCAAACTATTCCAACGGTTTTCTCCATGCCGCGCCGCGCGAGGTTTCCGGTTTGGTTACCGATTCTTTCCAAATCCCCGAAGAGCTGGTGCCGCGGGTGCTCAAAAGCGTCGGCATTTCGATCAAAAGGGAAACCCTTTCCCATTTTGTAAAATGGAGCAGCGTCACCTACAAGGTCGACATCGTGCCCGCACGCAAGCAGAGTTACCGCAGCCGCTTTGACAACAGGTCGATCGCGGTAGTGGAAAACTGTTATGTGTTTGAGCCGGACGACTGGAAAAACATCAAAAAAATCGAACAGACGTTTATTAAGGAAAAGGTAAAGCGAAAAAAATCGTGGTTTCTGAAAGAAAAACCGGACGACGTATTGTTAGACGACATTTTGCACAAACTGTTTAAGGAAAAGGAACTGATCAAATACGGCGCCCTGTATGCCGCGTATCGGGAAATCCGTCGAATTCGCAACGATTACATCGGCTCTTTCATTCATTCCTTTCACCATTTTCGCAACAAGATACTGATCGACAACCGCTGTCTGCATCCGAAGTCGGTGGCGCTTTCTGCCCAGGACATGTACAATATTCTGGTCGAAGACGAAAGAAGCGCCGCTTTTGCGGTCACCGTCTATCGTCTGAGCCGCTATTGGCAGAACGGCAACTGGAACGAGCTTCTGTCCAAGGAACCCTGTTTTGCGATATTGGCCGAACGTCCGCAGGAAATGCGCGACAATTTGCTGAAAAACATGGAATTCGTCTTGAACGTAAAACTCAAATACTGGACGGAACATGAGCTTGAGCGCCATTATCCCAAGTTTGTCGGCCTGCTGCCGGCTCTCGAGGCGCGGAATTCCATAGCCAAAGGAGAGGACGAGAACCGGAGGGAATATCTGCTGCAACGTTCGCTGATGTACAGTTTTTACATATATAATCCCGACAGCGGGAAATTTGAACTGCACAATCTCAGCCGCAACATAAAAATAGACATTCCCGCCGATCGTTATATTCAGGAAAATATCATTAAAAAGGCTCAATATTACATTGATCGCAAAAGATCGGCCAAACGATTTCTTCTGACCAAAGACGGCATCAGCGAAACGCTGGTCAGAAAGGCGGCCGTGATCTTTGACGCCCCGCGCCGTCTGGGTGTCAGAAAAAGAATGAAAAACAGTTAGAAACATCTTACATGGGAGAAAAACATGAAAACTTTGATTTATCTGGCAGGGCTTGTTGCCGTTGGTTTGGCCGTTGCATGGTTTGGCTTCGGCGTTCATCCGAAAACCGTTTATTATAAAGCGATCGGCGCGTTTTCTTCGGCTTCCGGCAGTGCCGTCGAACATGCCGGCGACGTAAAAAATACCGGCAGCCGTTTTGTCGACGTGATTAAAAACAACTACGAAGATCAGGATATGACGCAGCCGATAGCGCACTAAAAACGTGACAAAACAACAACAAAAAAGCGCCGCTTTATGCGGCGCTTTAAGTTTTGCAAAAATTTCGTTTAACGGAAAGATGAGGGATGCAGAGCTTTGGCGGCAAATTCGGAGGCCTTTTCGTCAATCAGGCGTCCGATATGGGTTTTCAGTCTTTTTTCAATATACTGAAGCGTTCCTTTTCGCCGCGGATATTCCGTGTCGTCGGTGCCGAACAGTTCCAAACGGCGTTGACGGCAGAGCGCCAGTCCCTGTCGGGAATTGACGTCCAGATATTCCCACATGTCGGGGTAGGGATAATAAAGCGCGTAACCGTTCAAAAGCATTTGCCTGATCATATTGACGTCCGGTGCTTTTTTGGCTTTTTCCGGCGGCAGAGCCAGGCGTTCCGTTCCCCAAAAACGCATGCAGTGGAGCATGGTGGCCAAAACGGTGTCAATTCCCCAGCCGATGCCGTTTCCGTTGAACGCTTCATAATCAAAATAACGCTTGTCAACGGGAGTGACCGGCGTTTCGTAAAAATGCAGCCGGCAGTCGGGAAAGGCAAACCCCAGTTCCTGAGCTGCCCGCAGCGTATAGCCGCAGCCGGTGACGACCAGAATGTCCGGCCGGCGGATTTTGTTCAGCACGGACGAACAAATCAGCATCCGGCGAATTTCCCTGATGTTCATTCGGTTGCTGGTGCTTTGCGAATTGATGTGGTTTTTTAAGACCCATTCTTCGTCAAATCCCCATGAAAGGAACATGTGTTCGTACCACTCGGCCTGAGTTTTTCCGTCGTTGGCGGAAGCCCCCTTGTTTGAATGTCCGCCGCAGGTCAGAAATTCGGGCTTGTTTCCGTATTTTTGCTCGTGCCGCATGACGATTTCTGCCGCATATCCGGCAGCGCGGAAATGAGAGTCGAACAAAAGCAGGGCGTCGGCGCGCGGAATGTCGTCAAGGCCGAAGCTTGCCAGCGTTTCGATTTGCCGTTCCTGATAGTTGTAAACTTGCAAAGGGCCGTCCGTTTGGCGGTAGGTTCCCCAGTTTTCCATTGTCAAAATGAAATTTTCCATGTTTTAAAAAGAATTAATAATGAAACATAATTAACTGATATGCCGCCGGTTATATCACGGCGCAGAATTTTGTCAATAAGCTGTTTGCCGGCTTTGCTTGACAAGCTTGCCGGCACGGGTATATAAAAAAGACGGCGTCATATGATCAAAAACTTGAAGAAAGACTTTTTTATGCCTGATTTTTCGTTTGAAAATGAATTTGACTTTGACGTGGCCGGGGTTGACGAAGCCGGCCGCGGACCCTGGGCCGGACCGGTGGTTGCCGGTGCGGTAGTGATTAAAAACCGTTGTCTGGCGGAAGATTTGAAAGCCGAATTGGACGATTCAAAAAAACTGACGGCGGCCAAACGCGAAAAACTTTACGCCCGTTTGCTTGAAGAACAGGCCGCCGGCAGGCTTTTGATCGGGATCGGCGAAGCCTCCTGCCGGGAAATTGACGAACTGAACATTTTACAGGCCACTTTTCTTGCCATGCGCCGGGCGGTTGAAAGGCTGCCGGTCTGTCCCCGTGCGGCGCTGGTCGACGGCAACCGGACGCCGAAGCCTTTTCCCTGCGCCTGCAAAACGGTCGTAAAGGGAGATTCCCGTTCCTTTTCGATAGCCGCCGCTTCCGTTGTTGCCAAGGTATATCGTGACCGGTTGATGAAAGAGCTGGCGCAAAAATATCCGGGCTACGGGTTTGAGAAAAATGCCGGCTACGGTACGGCCGCTCATATTGAAGGGCTGAAAAAACAGGGGGTTACGCCGGAACACCGCCGCAGCTACAGGCCCGTCCGCGAATTTTTGCAAAATAATGAAAATTAGGGGTTGACTTTTTGTCTAAAATATGAGAATCTAAATCCTGAAGAAAATATTATTAACTTAAATTAAACAAATATGTGTAAAGAAAAAGCAACTCGCAACGGTAACGGAAATTCTCGTCTCGCAGAACAGTTAGGAATCATCAGAGGTAAGAACATCGGCAAAAAGACGGCTTATCTCAAGTGTCATAACCTGATGCCGGAGGTGCTGCCCGAGCTCTTCAAGTCTTGCAACTTGCCGCTCGCCGTCGCCTACCTTCACAAGTTCCCGGCCGTTCCGCAAGAAGTTGCCGCTGCCGCCAGAAACGCCGGCCGCAGTGCTCTTCTGACAGGGCTTACCGTCGCGTAGCTTTACAAAAAACTTTTCCATGTTTTTGGGCAGTTCCGTTTCGTCGGGCTGCCTTTTTTTTGTGTGTCCGGATACCGGGGACGGAAATTCTCCGGCGGCGGAAAACCGACGGAAAAAAGAGGCGGAAAAGTTGGCGAAAAGTTTGTTGTTTTGACAAATTTCGACTGTTTTGCAACCGCGTAAAAAAGAGACCGGGCACATAAAAACAATGAAGTTCCGGCAATTGAAAGCGCATTGCCTTTTTTAGCCAAAAAATATTTTTTCATCAGTTTTTGTTAATAATTTTATAACTTCTTTTTGTCATACTGCCCTCATTGTTTAAGCCCAACAACCAAAGTGAAGCACAATGAGCATTGAAACCAAAAAAATCTTGAACACGATCATAAACGATGATTGCGTTAAGATTATGAACCGGATGGAAGAAAAATCGGTCGACCTGATATTTGCCGATCCGCCGTATAATCTCCAGCTGGGAGAGGCTTTGACCCGTCCCGACAATTCCAACGTCAGCGGCGTTTATGAGGAGTGGGACAATTTTGCCTCAATGAAGGAATATGACGATTATACGCGCGCCTGGATGAGCGCGGCCCGCCGGGTTCTGAAGGACGACGGCAGCATCTGGGTGATCGGTTCCTATCACAATATTTTCCGCGTCGGCTGCATGTTGCAGGATCTGGGGTTCTGGATTTTAAATGACATTATATGGAACAAAACCAACCCGATGCCCAACTTCAAGGGAACCCGCTTTACCAACGCGCACGAAACGCTTATCTGGGCGGCCAAAACCCCGAAATCGAAATATACGTTCAATTATGAAGCGATGAAAGCGATGAACGAAGACGTGCAGATGCGCAGCGACTGGCAGCTGCCGCTTTGCACCGGCAGGGAACGTCTGAAGTCGGACGAAGGCGGCAAGCTGCATCCGACCCAGAAGCCGGAAGCGCTGCTTTACCGCGTAATCATGTCTTCGACCAACGTCGGCGACACGGTGCTGGATCCGTTCTTCGGCACCGGCACCACCGGTGCCGTGGCCAAAAAGATCGGCCGCAATTTTATCGGCATTGAACGCGATGCGCAGTATGTCCGGGGTGCCGAAGCGCGGATAGCCGAAGTGACCCGGGTGAAAAACGACGCCTGCCTCGGATATGCGACCAAAAAGCGCCAGCCGCGAGTACCGTTCGGTTCGGTTATTGAATGCGGACTGCTTAAGGCCGGCGACAAGCTGTTTGACGCCAAGGGCGACGTTTCCGCCCTGATTCGCTCCGACGGAACCCTGGTTTCCACTTTCGGCAACGGTTCCATTCACCAGATGGGGGCGGCTGCGCAGAACGCGCCGGCCTGCAACGGTTGGATGTACTGGCACTATCGGAACGAAAAGAAAGAACTGGTGGCTATCGACGAACTGCGGAAAATCATCCGCGAAGAGCTTTATCCGGAATAGTTTTGTCATGATGAAAGGCGCCGTCGCAAGACGGCGTTTTTTGTAACGGGAAAATCGCGCGCCGGGTCGGTGGGTTACGTTTTTTATGGTTTGAGCGTCTGCGCGAGCGAACCGGCGCGGCTTTCCTGCCCGGCCGGCAGGCGGGATCGCAGCCTTTTGGCCGGTCAAATGCAGTTCAAAACGGTTAATGCCGCTTGCGTCAGCTGACGAAAGTTTATAAAAAGCTTGCCGGGCAGGGGCGTCTTTTTAGGTTGATCAGATTTTTGAAGCGGGCGCTTTTCCGTCGCACGAAACGTTCGTTTCTTCAAAAAAGCCAATGCCCGTTGCCGCCGGCGTCACTGTCGCCGTTCGGAAGGGGCGGTTGCGGCGCCGCCTTTTGCGCGGACGTTCGGGAAAATGACGTTTTACGCAAAAAAATGCTTGTCCTCGCGGCAAAAATCGTTCACAATAAGCAAAATTTAAAATTTGGTAGAATTGATTGATATGAAGAATGCAAAAATATAAAAAATTCAGCCGCGGCGGCAAAGATGAAAACGCCGTCCGCAACTACGCTGCGATAGATCTGGGCACCAACTCCTGCCGTTTGGTCATAGCTTCCCCGACGCCGACTTCTTTTCATATCATAGAAACTTTTTCCCGCATCACCCGTCTGGGCGAAGGGATCATTAAAGAAAACGAACTAAGCAGGGAAGCCAGCCGCCGGACGATCAAGGCCCTCAAAATATGCTCGGAAATTATCAGCGAATACGCGCCGATCCATCGGGCGCGCTTTGTCGCCACCGCCGCCTGCCGGCGCGCCAAAAACTGCCGCGATTTCTTAAGCGAAGTCAAGCGCCAGACAGGTCTTAACCTGGAGATCATTTCCTCGCAGGAAGAATCCCGTCTGGCGGTAATCGGCTGTCTGCCGCTTTTGAAAAAAAGCGTCAAAAGGGCGCTCGTCTTTGACATCGGCGGCGGTTCGACCGAAATTTCGCTGGCACGGCTTGCCAACAGCGGTAAAGCCTTTATCGAAGGCTATGTTTCCCTGCCGTACGGAGTGGTGACCATTTCGGAAGCCTTTCCCAACAAAGACATGACCAATCTGGCTTACAATACGGTTATGGAACGCACCCACAAGCTGTTGGAAGCTTTTGAGGAACGCTATAAAATCAGCGAAGCGATCGAAAACGGGGAAATCCAGATTATCGGCACTTCCGGCACAGTAACCGTGCTCGGCGCCGTTCAGCTGAACCTGCCGCGCTATAACCGTTCGGCGGTTGACGGCATCGTCATCAGCGCCGGCGACGTCAAACACGCGATCGGCAAGATCCGCCGGATGGGCGATGACGGCCGCAAAAAACATCCGTGCATCGGTCCGCTCAAGGCAGACCTGACGATTGCCGGCTGCGCCATCATTGAGGCCATCTGTTCGTTCTGGCCGGTAAAGGAAATTACGGTGGCCGACCGCGGAATCCGCGAAGGCATATTGCTTGATCTGATGCACAACCGCAAAAAGCCCCGCCGGCATTTTTTCCGCCGCGGCAAAAACAAGAGGACTGAAAAAAATGAAACAACCGACTCTGGCAGCCATTGACCTCGGCACCAACTCCTGCCGGCTGCTGATTGCCGACAGGAGCGGCCGCACGCTTTATAAAAACGCCATTTCCACCCGTCTGGGCGAGGGTATGAGCGCCGGCAACCGTTTTACCGACGAGGCGGTCATGCGCGGCATTGAATGTTTCTGCACCTTTAAAATGACAATGGACGAATACGGGACGGAAAAGTATCGGGCAATTGCCACCGCCGCCTGCCGCACGGCCGAGAACGGAGCCGAATTTGCCAAAAAAATCAAGCAGCAGTCCGGCATTGATCTGGAGATTATCGACGGTTATGAAGAAGCCGTGCTCAATTTGAAAGGCGCGTTGCTGAACGTACAAGACGAAAAGGCCGGGTACGTGGTCGTTTACGATCTGGGCGGCGGTTCGACCGAAATCACGCTGGCGACCAGAAGCGCCGAACCGGAGATTCTGCATACCGTTTCCGTTCCCTGGGGAGCGCGCAACGCGGCGGAAAAATTCGGCTTGAAAGAATATGATCCGGTCGCGGCCGCGCGGCTGGACGAGGAAATTTCCGCCTACAGCCGGGCTTTCGTCCGCGATGCCGGGCTGGAAAAATACCGCGGGGATGTTTGTTTCGTCGCTACCTCCAGTACGCCGCTGCGGCTGACGCATATTGC
>ULXU01057991.1_pt1 | contig 11568 bp, 14 predicted proteins | sample 1961521 | NCBI WGS metagenome assembly ULXU01 (sample SAMEA4835845, study PRJEB28245) | human gut metagenome | biome: gut microbiome; material: fecal sample | place: Denmark | collected 2008
GGACTTGAATGCTTTGAACCGTTTGGAGCGTTTTATGTGTTCCCGTGTATCAGTGAGTTTGGCATGACCTCCGAGGAGTTTGCAACGGAGCTTTTGAACAGACAAAAGCTTGCGGTTGTACCGGGAACGGCATTTGGGGATTGTGGCGAGGGATTTGTGCGTATTTCCTATGCCTACTCGTTAGAAAATCTCAAAAAGGCGATGGACCGCCTGGAAGCATTTATCACAGAATTGCGGGAGAGAGCAAATGGCTGAGTTAAATATTGTATTATATGAACCGGAAATTCCGGCAAATACGGGAAATATCGGAAGAACCTGTGTGGCAACAGGCACAAGGCTTCATCTGATTGAGCCGCTTGGCTTTCGCCTTGATGAGAAAGCCATCCGCAGAGCCGGAATGGATTACTGGAAAGATTTAGACGTAACGACGTATGTAAACTGGCAGGATTTCTGCGAGAAAAATCCGGGTGCAAAGATTTATATGGCAACGACCAAGGGACGCCATGTATACACGGAGGTCTCCTATGAGCCGGACTGTTATATCATGTTCGGAAAAGAGAGTGCAGGAATCCCGGAAGAGATTTTAAAAGAAAATCCGGATACCTGTGTGCGGATACCGATGATTGGGGAGACAAGGTCCTTAAATCTGTCAAACTCGGTGGCAATCGTGCTCTATGAGGCACTGCGCCAGAACCAGTTTGACCATATGAAGCTGCAGGGAGAACTTCATCGCCTGAAATGGGATGAATAGGAAGGAAAGAGTAACTGCAAATGGGAATCATTAAGGCAAAACAGCTTGTTCATGAATATATCAGACGGGATGAGGAAGGAAACGTAGAATCCATCCAGACGGCGCTTGACCATGTGGACCTTGACGTAAAGCCGGGAGAGTTTATCGCAATTCTCGGACATAACGGTTCCGGAAAATCCACGCTGGCAAAACACATCAACGCACTGCTTACCCCTTCTGAGGGGAGCCTGTGGGTGGATGGAATGGACGTGACGGAAGAAAAAAATATTCTTCCGGTGCGCCAGACTGCCGGCATGGTGTTTCAGAACCCGGACAACCAGATTATTGCGAGCGTGGTAGAGGAAGACGTCGGATTCGGACCGGAGAATATCGGGGTGCCGACCGATGAAATCTGGCAGCGTGTCGAGGAAAGCTTAAAGGCGGTTGGAATGTTAAAGTACAGACATCATTCGCCAAACAAGCTCTCCGGCGGACAAAAGCAGCGCGTTGCCATTGCGGGCGTTGTGGCGATGCAGCCAAAGTGCATTGTTTTGGATGAGCCGACTGCCATGCTTGACCCAAACGGCAGAAAAGAAGTCATTCGCACGGCGCATGAGCTGAACGAAAAGAAGGGTGTAACGGTCATTTTGATTACCCATTATATGGAAGAAGTCGTAGATGCCGACCGCGTATTTGTCATGGATAAGGGCAAAGTCGTGATGCAGGGAACGCCGCGCGAGGTCTTTTCGCAGGTGGAGCGGTTAAAGGAATACCGGCTGGATGTACCGCAGGTGACGATTCTTGCAGATTTGCTGCGGCAGTCGGGACTTGACATTCCAACCGGAGTGCTGCGGCGGGAAGAACTGGTGCAGGCGATTTTAAAGATTGCCCAGATAGATGAGTGATAAGGGAAGACAGATTATGGCGATTATTTTGGACAAAGTCAATTATGTATACAGTGAGGGAACGGCTTATCAGATTAATGCGTTAAAGGACATTAACCTGAAGATCGGAGACGGGGAGTTCATTGGAATTATCGGACACACCGGTTCCGGAAAATCCACGCTGATGCAGCATATGAACGGGCTGATGAAGGCAACCTCCGGCAATATTTATTTTAATGGACAGGATATCTATGACCAGGATTTTGATCTGCGGGAGCTGCGCAGCCGTGTCGGACTGGTATTCCAGTACCCGGAGCACCAGCTCTTTGAGACAACGATATTTGACGATGTGTGCTTCGGGCCTAAAAACCAGGGATTAAGCAAGGATGAAGCAGGGCTGCGCGCGTTTGAAGCGTTAAAACAGGTGGGAATGCCGGAAGAATTGTATTATCAGTCGCCGTTTGACTTATCCGGTGGACAGAAGCGCCGTGTTGCTATTGCCGGGGTACTGGCGATGAAGCCGGAAGTGCTGATTTTGGATGAGCCGACTGCCGGATTGGACCCGGCTGGGCGTGATGAAATTCTTGATTTGATTGCAAGAATGCACAGGGAACGGAAAATTACGGTCATGCTGGTGTCACACAGCATGGAGGACGTGGCAAAGTACGTGCAGCGCATTATCGTGATGAATCAGGGAAGCGTGATGTTCGATGACACACCGAGGGAAGTGTTCAAACACTACCGGGAATTAGAGCAGGTCGGTCTTGCAGCGCCGCAGGTGACCTATCTGATGCATGAGCTGCGGGAAAAGGGACTGAACGTAAACGTGGAGGCAACCACGGTAGAAGAAGCAAGAGAAAGCCTGTTAGAGGCATTGATTGGGCAGAATCCGGGAAAATCGGATTTTGCGAGAGGCTAGGAACATATGTTAAGAGACATGACACTGGGCCAGTATTATCCGGCTGATTCCATCATCCATAAACTGGACCCGCGGGTAAAATTATTCGGAACTTTTATTTTTATCATCGCACTGTTCTGCTTTCGTGGAATTACCGCATTTATTCTTGCGACGGTGTGCCTTGTTGCAGTGATTAAGATTTCAAAAGTGCCTTTTAAATTCATGGTAAAAGGACTTAAGGCAATTATCATACTGATGCTTATCACGGCATTATTTAATCTGTTTTTAACTCCCGGAGAAACGCTTGTTTCTTTCTGGATTTTTACTATTACGAAAGAGGGATTAAAGAGTGCAGTTTTAATGGCGGTGCGCCTGACGTATCTGATTCTTGGAACCTCTATCATGACACTTACGACAACACCGAACCAGCTTACAGACGGACTGGAAAAATCTTTAATGCCGTTATCCAAAATCGGCGTACCGGTGCATGCAATTGCCATGATGATGTCCATCGCACTCCGGTTTATCCCGATTTTAATTGAGGAGACCGATAAGATTATGAAAGCGCAGATGGCGCGCGGTGCAGATTTTGAAAGCGGAAATCTGTTAAAAAAGGTAAAAAATATGATTCCACTTTTAGTGCCGCTCTTTGTGTCTGCGTTCCGGCGTGCGGATGACCTTGCAATGGCAATGGAGGCACGCTGCTACAACGGCGGCGAGGGAAGAACTAAAATGAAGCCGTTAAAATATGCGGCGCAGGACCGTCTGGCATATCTTTTTATCTGGATATTCTTTGTGGCAGTTCTCGCGTGCCGGTTTACGTTAAATAAGTGGTTTGGATTATAAAATATGAAACGAGTGAAAATAGTCGTGGCGTATGACGGCACGAATTATTGCGGCTGGCAGGTACAGCCGAACGGAATTACAATTGAAGGAGTACTTAACCGCAGCCTTTCAAACCTTTTGGGGGAAAAGATTGAGGTAATGGGCGCAAGCCGAACGGATTCCGGGGTTCATTCCCTCGGAAATGTGGCGGTTTTTGATACAAATACCAGGATGCCTGCCGACAAGATTGCTTTTGCCCTAAACCAGAGACTGCCGGAGGACATCGTGGTGCAGGGTTCCTGCGAGGTGCCGTCTGACTGGCATCCAAGATATCAGGAGAGCACAAAGACCTACGAATACCGGATATTAAACCGCACCTTCCGGATGCCGACGAGGAGGCTTGACACGTATTTTTACCATTATCCGCTGGATGTGGAACAGATGAGTGAGGCTGCGTCCTATCTGGTCGGAACGCATGATTTTGCGAGCTTTTGTGCGGCAAATGCACAGGTAAAGAGCACGGTGCGTACGATTTATTCCTGCACTGCCCAAAAAGAAAATGATATCATTACCATAAGGGTAACGGGAAACGGATTTCTTTATAATATGGTACGGATTATTGCGGGAACGTTAATCGAGGTCGGAGCAGGAAAGCGCCGGCCGGAGGAGATAAAAGACATTCTTGCGGCAGAAAACCGCGATGCGGCGGGACCGACAGCACCGGCACAGGGACTTACGATGATGGGGATAGAGTATGAGCAGGAGACAACATAAGTTTTGATAAAAAATCATTGACACACGAGGACTCGTGTACTATAATATTTAAGTCTGTGATAGTGAATTAATGTCAATCCAAAGCCCCGGAGCGACATTTAAACTATAAACAATTGAGACGGAAGTACGGTGTGTCCTGGACATTCACATCGGAACGCGAATCATGAAATCATTTCTAGGAGGAAAATCAATGAAAACTTTTATGGCTAGCCCAGCTACCATTGAGAGAAAATGGTATGTAGTTGACGCTGAAGGTATGACATTAGGACGTTTAGCATCTGAAGTTGCTAAAGTATTAAGAGGAAAGAATAAAGCAATTTACACTCCGCACATCGATACCGGTGATTATGTAATCGTTGTAAATGCAGAGAAGATTAAAGTAACTGGTAAGAAATTAGACCAGAAAGTATACTACAATCACTCTGATTATGTAGGTGGTATGAAAGAGACTACATTAAAAGAAATGTTAGCAAAACATCCGGAACGTGTTATTGAGCACGCTGTTAAGGGAATGCTTCCGAAGGGACCTTTAGGAAGAGAAATGTACACCAAATTATTCGTATATGCAGGTCCGGATCACAAGCATGCAGCTCAGAAACCTGAGACTTTAACATTTTAATTAGGAGGTAAACGACATTGGCTAATACAAAGTATTACGGAACAGGAAGAAGAAAATCATCTGTTGCCAGAGTATATTTAGTACCAGGTACAGGTAAAGTTACCATTAATAAAAGAGACATTGACGAGTATTTCGGATTAGAGACCTTAAAGGTAATCGTTCGCCAGCCGTTAGTTCTTACTGAGAACGCTGACAAGTTCGACGTTTTAGTAAATGTTCGCGGTGGTGGTTACACCGGACAGGCAGGAGCAATCCGTCATGGTATCGCAAGAGCATTACTTACCGTTGATAAGGATTTCAGACCGGCTCTTAAGAAAGCTGGATTCTTAACTCGTGATCCACGTATGAAAGAGCGTAAGAAATACGGTCTCAAAGCAGCTCGTCGCGCTCCGCAGTTCAGCAAACGTTAATTTCAAACCGAATATCAGGAAAACAAAAACCCTTGAAAACTCAATGCTTTCAAGGGTTTTCTTATGTTTTGGATTCGTAAAGAATATGCGTGAAAAAACTCAAAATACCGTTTAAAATTACCTATTTATGGAAACAATATATTTCATAAATTCTTTCTTAAAATAAAAAGCCCTATTTTTATCAGATATGTTTCTACGATAAATATTAGAATATATTGGATGATAGGGTTTGGAATCCTTTGTTCTAATTTGTATAAACTGCCCACTAGCAGTATGTAACATAGCAGTTGGAGAACTCTGAAGCATTTGGTTGAACTGATTACATATACTATAATAATCATTTTCGAGTTGAAGGAATAATTCTTCATATAGAGGACTAGATAAATCAACTTCTACACAAGGCAAAAACATCCAATCTGATTGAGGACCTTCTTTACTTATAGGAACATATAATAAATGTTGTAACTTTGTGTATAATTTAGTTTGGCAAAAATCCTTAACAGATAATATTTCATCCATCATTGAGGATGTTTGGGTAATAAACATAGTTTCAAGAGGATTACCAGAACGATCACATTTGTTTGTTTTTAGTTCACCATCTTCAAAATCCAAAGTAGTATTTGAGAGATTTAGTCCAATAGTTAGTTCTAATAATTGTCTAGTACGACCTTTATTTAATTTAAGCATTGCATCTTCAAAAACTGTTGGATTAAGATATTCTTTAAAAGGTATATTGGCAAGTTGGTCAATTCTTTGTTTGGCATCGCATAATTTCATTTGGTTTTCTCCTTAAAAAATTCACCAATTTCAACATCAAGTGCATTTGCAATCTGATTAAGGACAGAGATAGAAAGACTCTTATCACATCCGGCGGCTTCAATTTTAGAAAGGTAGCTAATGCTGATTTTTGCTTGTTCTGCAAGTTGCATCTGTGTTAATTTTGCCTGTTCTCTATAATATTTAATATTTGCTCCTATAACGTGATATAGGCTTGTATCTGATTCAAAACGCATAATAATACCTCTTTCACTATTTGTGAATATTATCTCATGTTGCAAATAGTATATAAATTCACTTATTGTGAAAGAAAATAGTTATGGATTTTCTATATGAGACGGTGTACAATATGACTAATATTAATAGAGAAAGGGGAATGTGCTATAATTTTACAACCAAATAATTTTCAGCTTGAACCAACAACAGTCTGGTCCTTTCCGGACAGAGGCAGTTGGGCAACGCATTCAGGCAAGTATCGAGGCAATTGGTCGCCATATGTACCAAGAAATCTGATACTTCGCTATTCAAAACCCAAAGACTGGGTCTTAGATCAATTTATGGGTAGCGGAACAACATTAGTTGAGGCAAAGCTACTTAATCGTAATGCGGTAGGTGTTGATATCAATCCGCAATCAGTTTCAATTTCTGAAACAAACTTACAATTCCAATGTGAAACAAAATCAAAGATATTTATAGAAAATGGTGATGCAACGGATTTGCATTTTATCAAGGATGATCATATTGATTTTATTTGTACACATCCACCGTATGCAGATATCATTAGGTATAGTAAAGGAATAGAGGGGGATATTTCATTATTAGGTGTAGATGAGTTCTTAGAGAAAATGAATAAAGTAGCAGAAGAATCTTTTCGTGTCCTTAGAAAGGGTAAAATGTGCGCTGTAATGATAGGCGATGTTAGAAGATATGGGAAGGTTATTCCATTGGGATTTCGGATGATGGAATGCTTTTTAAGAGCTGGTTTTACAAATAAAGAGATAATTATTAAAGAGCAGCATAATTGTCGTTCAACAAAATATTGGGAAAAGGAGGACAATTCTTTTCTGTTATTGGCACACGAGTATATTTTTGTATTTCAGAAGTAGGCTATTTACCAAGAGCGAAAGTTCGGGTTGTTATTTTAGCTGTTTGAAAGTATAATAAATATGTAAAAAATTGTCCATTTGGACATAGATATGAGGAAACAAAATGGGTAATTCAAATATCATGCCTTTTGTGAAATGGGCTGGTGGAAAAAGGCAGCTTTTAGCACAAATAAAGGAGAGAATGCCTGAAAGATACAATAATTATTTTGAGCCATTTGTAGGTGGTGGCGCAGTTATTTTTGAATTACTACCTGCAAATGCGCTGATAAATGATATTAATAAAGCGTTGATAAATACTTACAGGCAGATATGTGATGTGCCGGAAGAATTTATAAAGGCTGTAAACAGGCTTGATGAGGAAATGTGGGAGGATGGAAAAGCATACTATTATTCACTTCGGGAACATTACAACGATAAGTTGATGAGAGCAGAGTATGACATTGAACTTGCTGCATTATTTGTGTTTATTAATAAGCATTGCTTTAACGGGTTATATCGAGTAAATGGGAAAGGGCTGTTTAATGTACCATATAACAATAGCCGAAGAACTTCCATTGATGAAACTGTTATTATAGAGATTTCAAAGTATCTGCAAGGGATAACAATTACAGATTGGGATTTTGAAGTGGCATGCAGAGGGGCACAAAGAGGGGATTTTGTATTTCTGGACAGTCCATATGCACCATTGAATCCGACATCTTTTGAGTCATATACCAAAGAGGGATTTGATATAGAAAGTCACAGGCGATTGGCAGAACTTTATGATGAGTTAACAGCCAGAGGGTGTTATTGTATGCTTACAAATCATAATACAGAGTTGATAAATGAGTTGTATGGAAATAAGGGGTATCAAATAGACATTGTAAATGTAAAGCGTATGATTAATTCGGATGCATCAAATAGAGTGGGTGAAGAAGTAATTATATGTAATTATTAAATGGAGTCAATGTCTCTGCTTACAGAGGTTCGCATTTTGCTCCGAAAAACAAGGAGACATATAGTGGAAAACTTATTTATAAAGAAGATACCATTATATTTCGAGACGGAAGAATCACAGTTAATTGTAGGTGATTTGTTCAAAATTTTAACAAAAATGAAGCCAGAATCGGTAGACATGATATTTGCAGATCCACCTTATTTTTTAAGTAATGATGGGATTACCTGCCAGGGTGGAAAGATGGTTTCCGTAAATAAAGGCTCATGGGATAAGCTTTCAGAAAGTGGAACCAGTGTTGAAGAAAAACATAAGTTTAACAGAAAGTGGATTAAGTTATGTAAGAAAGTACTAAAGCCGAATGGCACAATATGGATATCCGGGACATTACACAATATATATTCGATTGGTATGGCATTGGAGCAGGAAGGCTTCAAAATAATCAATAACATTACATGGCAGAAAACAAATCCACCACCAAACTTAGCATGTCGTTGCTTCACACATTCTACAGAAACCATTCTATGGGCAAGGAAGAATGATAAGAAGTCTCGGCATTTTTTTAATTATCAGAAAATGAAAGAAATGAATGGTGGTAAGCAGATGAAGGATGTGTGGACAGGTTCATTGACAAAGCCATCTGAGAAGATAGAAGGAAAGCATCCTACTCAGAAGCCGGAATATCTGTTAGAAAGAATCATTCTTGCATCTACAGAGGATGGACAGATTATATTAGACCCTTTCTGTGGTTCTGGGACTACCGGAGTAGAAGCAGTGAGATATGGGCGAAAATTCATAGGAATAGATGTAAGTGAAGAATTTATGGAGATATCCAAACGGAGATTGGAGAAGATAACAAATGACAAATAGAAATTTTGATGAATGGTTAAGTAAATTCAGACCAAGTATTTCAAGTTATGATTATTACATAGATTTTGATAAGGTCGTTAAGAATGTTGAAGAAATTAAGGTCGAACTGAATATCTTGAATTCTTTAATAGGTTCAAAAAACATTGAGGATGAGTTTGAAAGCATAGTAAAGAAGTATCCGGAAACATTAAAATGTGTTCCACTATTGCTTGCGGTCAGGGGGAATGAAATATATGCACAGGATGAAGAGGGGGCATTTCTGTATAATTTCAAAACTATGAATTATGATGTAGAGCAGTACAAGGTCTTTATGCGCAAAACAGGGTTATTTGATATGATAACAAACCACATTGTAAATAACCTGGTCGACTATGCTCTTGGTATTGAGACAGGGCTGGATTCTAATGGACGTAAGAATCGTGGTGGTCATCAGATGGAGGACTTGGTTGAGAAGTACATAATGGTAGCAGGATTTAAGAAAAATGAGAGTTATTTCAAAGAAATGTACTTAAAAGACATTGAAAATAGATGGAATATTGATTTGTCGGCACTTTCAAATCAGGGAAAAGCCGCTAAGAGGTTTGACTTTGTAATTAAGACGGCTAAGATGATTTATGCTATTGAGACAAATTTTTATGGTGGCGGTGGATCGAAATTAAATGAAACAGCAAGAAGTTACAAAATGCTTTCACAGGAGGCAGATACCATAGATGGATTTACATTTGTATGGTTTACAGATGGAATTGGTTGGAAGAGTGCCAGAGGTAATCTAAGAGAGACATTTGAGGTCATGGATACGATTTACAGTATTGATGATATGGAGAATGGGATTATATCAAAAGTTTTTATTTAAAGGAGAGATAAAATTATGAATGTACAAGTTATGAGAATTGCAACTAAGTTTCGAGAAATGTTTGGTGATGAAATTGATATGGGAGATATAAATGAACCAGATAAGTATGAGAACTCCCTTAATAGCAGATGTCTTGCTGCATATGCATTAGTTATTCAATGCGGTATAGATAATGAGGTTGCGGCAAAATGCGTAACGGATGGGTATAAGGACTGCGGAATAGATGCCGTATATAAGGATGAAAATAGTAAAATATTATATGTTGTCCAGGCGAAATGGAGCAATGATGGAAAAGGCACAATATCACAAGGAGATTCTTTAAAATTCGTATCTGGGGTTGAAAAAATATTGAATATGGATTTTGAAGGATTTAATGATAAAGTAATAAAAAAGCGAATAGAGATTGAAAGTGCTGTTAAGGCAATGGATTATCAGATAAAAATGATTATTATTTATACATCTAACAATGATTGTCCGGATGAAGCTTATAATGGAATAGAAGCACTGAAACAGCGAATTAATGATGATTGCAATGAATTGCTATTGTCAGATGTTGTCAAATTAGAAAATATCTATAATTGTTTAGCTAATGCGACGTTTAATCAAGAGATTGTTTTGGATGATGTTTTAATAAATGATTGGGGAGTTATTCAAGAGGGTTCAACTGAAAAGGGATATTATGGAATGATTTCTGCAAGTGATGTAGCTATTTGGTGGAAAGATTATGGAAATAAGTTGTTAGCCAAAAATATACGATACTTTAAAGGTGATACAGAAGTAAATAGTGGCATAATGAAATGCTTAAAAGAGAGTCCAGAGAAATTTTGTTATTATAATAATGGAATAAAAATTATAGCAAATAAGATAACCAGGAAGTTAGCTCATTCTACTGACAGGAAAAATGGATTATTTAGACTAGAAGGCGTTAGTATTGTAAATGGCGCACAAACAACGGGGAGTATAGGAAAGACATATATGGAAAATCAGGATACTGTTGAAAAGGCAAAGCTGATGGTGCAGATTATATCATTAGAAAATAGTGCTGAGGATTTTGGAAATACCGTTACAAAATTATCTAACACACAAAATAAAATAGAAAATAAAGCATTTGCATCTATGGACCCGTTGCAAGAAAAATTTAGAAAAGATTTGATGATGGATGGGATAGAATATGTGTTTAAAGATGGAGATTCAAGTGCTGGAGATAAAATATGCAATATAGATGAAGCTGTTGTTGCAATAGGGTGTTATAACTCTGATGTATCGTTAGTGACATTAATTAAGAGAGCTGTAGGTAGTGTTTTTGAAGATATTTCTAAAGCTCCATATAAAACAATCTTTAATCCTTCAACTAATGCATATTTAATATGGAATACAATTAAAGTAAGCAGAGCATTTGATAAAATAAATGGTGTGTATCAGAGTGAAGTAAATGGTATAAAAAAATTAATATCAGTGCATGGAAATAGGTTTTTGTTACATATGATTTTTGGAGAACTTAGAAAGAATTATACTTTTAATGAAAAATATATTGATATTGATGAGGACATTATTAAAAAACTTGTCGTTAAATATATTGAGTTGATTGCTGCAGTAAAAAATAATTTATATCCAGATGCTTATCCTGCAAGTATATTTAAAAATGTAGGAAGATGTAAGGAAATCAAAGAATATTTATGTGATGAGCAAAAAGTGCGTATGTTAAAGTAATGAGTAGTTATGGGAGTGTGTGGGCAGCTTTCGGCATATAAACATATGTGCAACACTACCATACAAAATCCTTTATTTATGGGGAGCTCAGGATATCTAAACGTTAATTTCCGTTTCAGAACAATTCTATATGACTTTACAACACCCCGGGAGATTTCTTCCGGGGTGTTTTTGTGTG
>ULXU01033372.1_pt1 | contig 11561 bp, 10 predicted proteins | sample 1961521 | NCBI WGS metagenome assembly ULXU01 (sample SAMEA4835845, study PRJEB28245) | human gut metagenome | biome: gut microbiome; material: fecal sample | place: Denmark | collected 2008
TTTCAAATATATTACGCCCATACACCCATTTATGGTCAAATGCAGTAGACGAAGTTATTGTGAAATCGTATCCGCGGTTTCTGTACCACTCAGTATAGACCCTGTTCAATGTAAATGATATTATAGCAAGAATATTAGCACGCAGAGTCGCGTCCGGCCATGTCGAATATATCTCGCTGCTTGCTACATTTTTAATATAATCGGTAAATCTCTCATAATAATTCCTCGCTGTTGAATCTGTCGGGACCCCATCATGGACTATAATATATTCCGGCACAACCACGCGGCTTAGTACTATTTCTCCGGGCTGCCCAACAGGCTTGGTCTCTGCCTCCGCTATCTTGGGCGGAAAGTTGCCCCACAGCGTATTGGCAGGAATTACAATATTTCCTGCCAATGTTGTAACATTCCTTGGCACAAGCCTTATTCCCTGAAGTGCTGTTGTATCCGCAAACAGTGAAATTCCCGAAACATTAAAGCTTTCATAACCGGATGCGGTTACCGTAACGCTGTACTCCGCATATGGCTGGACATCGCCCGGTTCCATGCTGTACTCAACCGGTGGTGCAGCAAGCTCAACCGCATCAGTCTGTCCGTCAGAATCCGTGACAAGCTGTTCAATATCTGTCTCCGGTTCTCCGCTGTATGATATACTTACCCTTGCGTCCTGAAGCGGCTTCATTGTATCTCCTGCCACAACACTCACCTGAAGAAACCCGCTGTCTGTTGCATTATTACCGTTAATTGCATCCATATTCTATACCATTTCCATATTATATAATCTAAAGCTACTATATGCACAAATGTGTGATGTATTGCATAAGATAATAGCAAAATGTAAAATTTCACATGCAGCTGTCTGAACAGCTGACCTGAATGGAGGATATAATGGCTCAGTATAAAGTTGCAATTGATGCCGGCCATGGCGGCAGTGACCCCGGTGCTGTATATAACGGAAGACAGGAAAAAGATGATGTACTCCGCCTTGCAATGGCCGTCGGCAAGATACTCGAGAATAGCGGCGTTGATGTATTTTATGTAAGAAATGACGATACCTACGAAACGCCTTTTAAGAAAGCCACGGACGCTAATAATTCCGGAGCCGATCTTTTCGTATCTCTCCATCGCAATTCATCAGAGATACCTAACCAGTACTCCGGTGTTGAAAGCCTTGTATATGCAGATGGCGGTACAAGAAGTCTTCTTGCCGATAATATCAATTCCGAACTGAGTGCCATCGGTTTTAACAATCTTGGCATTGATGAACGCCCTAATCTTGTTGTTCTCAAACGCACCAAAATGCCTGCCGTTCTCGTTGAGACCGGTTTTATAAACAGCGACACCGACAACCGGATATTTGATGATAATTTTAACAAAATCGCACAGGGTATTGCTGATGGCATACTTACAACAATATACCAGACTAACAGGCCGTCAAAGCAGGCGCGGCCCGTATCTGCTGATGCCGGCAATACGGTAAGCCCAGAAAATGATTCATCAGCAGGGCGTTACATCCAGCCATCAGCAGAGGCTTCTCTGTCGCCGGAAGCAGTGCCGTCTACACCTCCACGTACAATGCCCGATGGCAGTTATACAAAATGGGGCTGTAACTGTGAGAACATTAATGACAGTAATGCACAGTTTGATAAATTATACCGTGTACAGGTAGGCGCATTCCGTAATAAAGAATCTGCCGACCGTATGCTCAACTCACTTCTCATAGAAGGATTTCCCGCCTTCATCGTGTATGATGATGGCATATACAAAGTACAGGTTGGTGCGTATGGCTACCTTGCCAACGCAATCAAGATGGAAGAACGTCTTAGACGGTTCAGATATAACACTTACATCACAACCTGACAGATTGGTTCTGTAATCATAAAAAGCGCCTCTGTTTGCGAACATATTACCATTCACAAACAGAGGCGCCTTTGAATTATTGCAAAAACCTACCTTCTATACATATCTGTCTGCCGCAACACAAATCCGGCCTTTTTTTGTCTCATATATAATTCCTTCATATACAAACTTACCGAATCCTCTTACTGCAACAACGTCTCCGGGCTTCACAACTCCACTGTTATTCTCATACTGCCGTCCGTTTACAAACACTTTCTTATCACGGAACATCTCTATCGACTGGCTGCGTGACATATTATAAAGCTTGGATATAACTGCATCAAGCCGTTCAGATGATATAACAAGTTCCTGCCGTTCAAGCTCAACAGAAACGCTTGCCGTTATCTCTTCCGTGCTCAGTATCCTGCACTTAACACTTGTATGCTTTACCTTATCAAGGCTATCTGCTATATATGGGACTATTTTTCTGGTCGCAAATACATACGCCGTCTTATCCCTTATCATTATATCTCCTATAACATCGCGTTCAATTCCAAGATTCATGAGTGCGCCAAGGAAATCTCTATGTGTAAGTTCATCGGAGAACTTTTTAATGAGAGGTTCTATCATAACAACGTCAATAGGAAAATCCTCTTCATATCCGAATTCTTCTGCGTTGCCGAATCTTGCCATAACTCTCTCGCATCCGTCTGTACCACCGAAAAGAGTAACATATCCTGCCGGTGCACTGTCGCACGCAATTGCGGCATCCGGCATTGACAGAAAATCCGTGAAAAGATATATTCCCTGATTATATGACTTTCTGGCAAGCTCATCGAATCTCTTTTTTAACTGCTGGTCATTATTGTCCATATGCCACCATCGTCAGATCGTATAATCAGCCCAGACTCTGTCACACACATAATTATTCATCTTTTCCCTGTGTGCAACATGCAATGGATCATTACCGAAGTTTCTGCAGGCCTCCATGTCCTCGAATTCACAATACATGACGATATCATGCGGTCCTCCGGTCTCATTAACACCTATCTCAGCTCTGATAAGTCCCGGAACCTTACCGTTCATATTAGCTACAGATGCCTTAATATCACTTATAACCTTATCTCTGCCTTCACTATCCGCCGCATCAGTAAGGTGAAACATTGCTATATGTCTTATCATAGTTATTCTCCATCTGCACTGCCTGCAGTCTCCTCATATATCTTAACCGTTCCGCTCTGTGAAGTCATTCCGTCTATAAGTGAATTGATATATTCCTGTGACTTCGAACTCTTCATGCTGTCAGTCATTATCGACTTCTGCGCATCAGTAAGATATCTGCTGCCAAAGTAAAGCACATAATTCTTATTATCATCCGCAACTGTTACTACTGTCTTATCGCCTTCCTTACGCACACTGTCAAAAAGCCATGATGTAACTTCGGCTCCTGTTGTGATTGATGACTGCGTTGCTCCCGTTGCAAGTGACTTATCATCTGTCTCGTATCCGCTCTTAAGATCATCTGCCGCATACTGAGGGCAGAGTGCTCTGAATGAGCTGCCATCAGTTATTGATGCAAGCATCTCATTGGCCTTATCAAGATCAGCAACTTCCAGATATCTGTAATCAACAACATCATATTTATCCTTATTCTCATTGTAATAATCGTTAATCTCTGCATCTGAGAATGTAAGATTCTTCTGATAATCATCATAATAAGCATTAGCACGCAGATACTGCTTAACATAAGATTCAATGCTGCTCTGTGTAGCATAATCACCGAATGTCTTCTTATAATAATCCTTAACACTGCTGCCATCATCAGAAGCAGCCTTCTCAATTGATGAGTTAAACTCATTATAATCATCCGTATCATCGTAACTGAATGAATTCTTATCCGCTTCTGCCGATAATGCTCTCATCTCTTTTATCATCTCTACCGCATTAACGCCAAAATAATCAGCCCATGTCTCATCTCCGCGATATGTCTGCTTTGAAAGGTCTGAACCTGTATCAAGTCCAAAATATGATGCATATGAGCCATAGGTATTCATAAAGTTGTTAATTCCCATATGATAATAAAAATCATATTCAACTCTGCCTATCTTCTCGCCATTAACGGTAACAGCCGTGCCGTAACGCTCATTAACTTTTTTACCTATTGCAAATATCAGTGCTGCCGCAACTGCCACAAGTACGACAATCAATGTAATCCTCGTGATTAAAGTGTTACGCTTGTCCTTCTTCTGTTCTTCCTTCCTCTTGGCAAGCTTCTTATCATAGCTTGTTACTACTTTGCCGTCAGCATCATATATGGATGCCTGCTTCTTCTGCATATTCTCCGCAGCCGCCTTGCGGTTTGCTTCACGTCTCTTTTCTTCTCTGACCTCTTTTGGGGTCTTCTTAGACACATCTTCCATAAGTCCGTAAATTCCTTCCCAATTCTCCATATTACCGTCAGTATAAACAACCGACAGACATACATATAATTATATCCTTATCAAAGAATTGTTGCAACTGTTTCATCGCATTTTCACATATTATGATTGTACTTGATATTGCGCCCCGCTATCTTCATAAGTGCAGATATTGTCCTCTGTATCATCTTCTTGGTTGACGGATCCATATTTTTCATTGACTTAAGTATCAGTTTCGCACTTTTAAGTCCGTTAACAGACAGTTCAAGGAGGGTCTTTGCTTCCGTCTGCTGTACTATGGCATACATAGCATCAACAAATTCCCTGCGTTGCTCACTGTTCATCGAATATATCCACTCTTTGAGTGTCGCATCCATAAAAATACTGCTTTCATTCACATTATCAAGGCACACAAAATACCTGCCGAGCACCTGCCATGAATATGTGTCATGCTGATAGATTCCAAGCTGTGTACTCTCGACCACTGTGTACCCGACCGGATGTCCGAGAAGCATACCTACAACAGATGACTGCGGAACATATGAGTGAATCTGTGATGCTATATTTTTGAAATTCGACTCGTCAAGAACGTGATTCATGAATCCCGGTCCGTCAAAGCAATACACGCCGCGTATTCTTTCCTGAACCTGCTTATCAGCATATGATGCCGCATATATTGCAAGATTACCGCCCTTTGAGTGTCCTCCGATTCTTATCCTGCCTTCAAATGTTCCTGCCACAGTATTAAGATATTTAAGTGCCTCAACCTGTGACGGAACCGGTGTCTGAAAACTCATGTTAAGGTCTTCTTTCCATCCGACTATAGTATCATCAGTTCCCCTGTATGATATATAAACGGTGGCATCTCCGGGAAATATGCACACGGCACCGAACTGTTTCTCCTCCTCTTCATCAGCCACAGCTCTGTATGCTGCAAGCTTCATACTGCCAAATCTTCTGCTTGACGCAAGCTTTTTAAGGAGCAGCGTATCATTGTCTGACAAAAGCAATCCTTTTGTTGCACTGTCCCTAAGCTCAAATAACCGCTGTGACGCTTCCGAAAGCGTCACAACGGCCTCACCAAAAGATGCTGCAGGTTCATTCCCCACAACACCATCAAAATTCATATATGAAATCTGTGCCATAATAAGGCAGTCAACATCATTAATTCCTGACTGGTGAATCGTTATGTCCCCACGCCAGTCAATATAATCAAGCATGTTAGCCATAAAGCCTCCATTCTGTGCACTATATACTATTGTGCCATTACTATCTGTGCATTGAGAATGAATCCATATCATATCCGGCAAGATTCTGCTCAATATTCCTTGAATCAGCCTGAGCTATAAGCGTATCTCTGTCCTTCCTGGATGGAAGCTCAGCTCTGTGTGCACTCGGACCGCCTACGCATCCGCCTTCACATGCCATTCCTTCAATAAAATCTTCAGGGAGCTTGCCAAACTTAAACAGTGTAAGTATCTTCTTACACTCAGCTGCGCCACTGCACTTTGCCACCTTGACATCTGTCTCCTGTCCCATCTCCTTCATACTTTCAAGGACAGCTGCCGTTACTCCTCCGCCATTACCAAATCTCTTACCGAATACACTTGCTTCCTGACGGTCATCTTCTTCAGGCTCAAGCACAACATCCTTTGCCCTTAATATTGCACGTATCTCGCCAAATGTAAGAACATAATCAGCATTACCTTTTATTGACTTGTCCTTACTCTCTGACTTCTTAGCAACACATGGACCTATGAATACCGTTATGGCGCCTTCGTCCTTAGCCTTTATCATTCTTGACACTGCGCACATAGGTGATACGGTTGTAGAGACATTCTCCATAAGTTCCGGAAAATGCTTTTTAACCATGTTAACAAAAGCCGGACAGCATGACGTTGTCATCTTCTTACCGTCCCTGTACGCCTCAAGCCATTCTTTGGCTTCCGAATATGCTGTCATGTCTCCGCCGAGACCTACTTCATAAAGATCTGAAAAACCGACCTTCTTAAGTGCTGTCCTCCAGCTTGCCATAGTTATGTCAGCTCCGAACTGTCCTTCCGATGCCGGCGCAATCATTGCATATACATGCTTACCTGCACGGATTGCATTGATAACATCAACTATGTATGCCTTGGAACCAATTGCACCAAACGGGCAGCTGTGAATACACTTGCCACACTCGATGCATTTGCTCTCATCTATCTTACTTACACCATACTCATCCATCTCAATTGCGCCAACCGGACATGTCTTCATGCAAGGTCTTATAAGATCCGCAATTGCATTATAAGGACATGCCTTGGCACACTGACCACACTCGCGGCACTTCTGAGGGTCTATATATGCACGGTCACGTCCCATGCTTACAGCCCCGAACTTGCAGGCCTGCTTACAAGCCTTCATCATACACAGACGGCAGTTATCCGTAACTGTATATCTTGCAATCGGACACTCTTCACATGCCGAATTAATTACCTGTATAATGTTATCAGAATCAGAATCTGTAGGATTAAGACCTTCTGCCAGACGTATTCTCTGCCTTATAATCTCTCTTTCCTTATAGATACAGCAACGGAACTGCGCCTTAGGACCGGGAATCATATTATATGGTATATCATCCTTCTTCTCATCAAATGTTCCTTCAAAAGCAAGCTTCGCTACCTGATAATAAACTTCGTGCTTTATCTTAATTATTGTTGCATCATTAGATAACATCATAGACCTCCAAATCCGCATAACTGTTATGTTATAACTATTATGTTAATATTTTCACACTCATTATATGCAAATTTTTATCATTTGTAAATGAGAAATAATATTTATTTTTATAACTTATTCCGGCGATATTTCCATATTCGTTATGTTATGGAATAGCTTTTCCATCTGCCTACTGCATAAAAATATATTGACATGGCTGTACCGATTGACCATCCTACCGGCCATGCACTCCATATGCCTACTACTCCGAATCTTGCTGAAAGCATTACTGCAAGTACAACCCTCAGTATAAGATCCGTAAATGTTGTTATCATAAATGACTTCATAGCACCTGCACCGCGTAATACGCCGTCGCACATAAGCTTTGTAGACACAACAAAATAAAACGGTGCAAGAATTCTTAATATCTGAATCCCTGTTTTCATAGCATCTCCGGTTCTGTCATTTATAAACAGAAGTAATATGCTTTTTCCTCCAAGCATATAGAGCGCAGCCACAGGAATACAGATAATATATACAAGCTTAAGTCCTCCCTTAAGTCCGCTGCCGACACGTTCCGTCCTGCCGGCACCCATATTCTGTGCCGTAAAGTTGGAAACTCCGTTACCAAGTGTCGTAAATGAAGTTATGACCATATTATTAAGCTTAATTGCCGCCGAATACCCTGCAATAACCGGCGCTCCATATCCGTTAATTACACTTTGTATTATTATGTTGCCTACAGACACAAAGCTCTGCTGAAGTATGCTTGGCACCGCTATATTGGTTATCTTGCCAAGAAGCCCCCATGAAAATATCTGCGGTTTATGTACATCTTCATTCTTTATCTTTGCAAGTCTTTTGAATACGAGTAAAACTGCTGCACCGCAGCTTATTCCCTGACACAGGAATGTTGCCCAGCCGACTCCCGCAACTCCCATCTGGAATTCCTTAACAAACAGAATATCAACAAATATGTTAGCCGTCGATGAACACGCCAGCAATATAAATGGCGTTCTGGAATCTCCCATCGCAGAAAATATGCCCGTTGCAATATTATAGAAGAAAAGAAACAGAAGTCCCATCGTATAGATATTAAGATACAGCAGTGAATCTGCCATAATGTCATCCGGTGTTCTTATAAGTGCAAGCATGTTCCTGCCAAACAGAAGTCCCACTGCCATAAGTACGGCACACAGTATTCCGCTCGCAATGAACGTTGTACTTACAGCTGTCTTCATTGCCGAATATCTTTTGCCACCGAACAGATTGGATACTATAACCGAGCATCCCATATTACATCCAAATGCAAATGCTATGTATATCAGCGTTATCTCATATGAATTACCTACTGCTGCAAGAGCATTTTCGTGTATAAACTTGCCTGCGACAAAGCTGTCGGCAATATTATAAAGCTGCTGGAATATCATACTTCCAAGGAGCGGAAGTGAGAACTTAACCAGCTCTGCCGACGGATTCCCCTTCGTCAAATCCCTATTCATATTTAATCCTCCATTCAACATTCACAGATCTATCTCAGTTTTTCAACAAACATCAGACAGAAGCTTATGAGCAGCAGTGCAACCGACATCCATATTACATGTATTCCGTATCTTACAGACATTACGCCTCCGATTCCGGCACCTATTGCAAAGAAGAATATTATCCCAAAATAATACGCTGCCTGTCTTAGCTTTTCAGAATCTTTTTCTCTCATATAGAGGGAAAGTGCCGCTGTTCCGCTTCTCAGGTTACCTATACACATAGTACTTGCATATGAATAACCGTTCACCTTACGGAATGTCTGAACCTGCATTGCACATGCAAATGATACAAGTGTTGTCGCCACCATGTTAAAATCAACCGGTATGAAACCTACAATCCCGAGAATAATTATCTCCAGCAGAAGTATCCCCTGTCTCCAATGCAGCTTCTGTGCATATCTGAACCTGTTCTGTACTCTCTCTGCAAAGAATACTCCAAGTCCGAATGCAATCAGCGGTACAAAATAATGCAGAGCCCTGCTCCAGTCGCCATCCATAAAATACTGGCTCATCAGCACCACATTACCTGTCTGCGCATTTGAGAATACCTTATCACGCGTATTATACGTATACGCATCCTGAAATCCTCCTGACAATGCAAGGAATATGCTGTTGATAAATGCTTCTGACATCTGTTTTTCTGACAGAAGCTTTGTAAACATTGTTTCACATTTTTCTTTCATATATATTTCCTCACTTTTCAACATTAACGTATACGCCTTTTTGTGCTTTATGTCAACCGTGAATACATAAAAAATACCTGACGCAGTTCAACTGCGCCAGGTATGATTCCCATGCACCTGTCAGGTACACATTATATTATATATTGTTCTTAAAGGATTGGATTACATCATTCCACCCATGCCTGCACCTGCTGGCATTGCCGGAGCGTCTTCCTTGATTGTTCCAACAGCAGCTTCAGTTGTAAGAAGTGTAGATGCAACACTTGTAGCATTCTGAATAGCACTTCTTGTAACCTTAGCAGGGTCAAGGATACCAGCCTCAACCATGTTCACATACTTCTCATTAAGAGCATCATATCCTGTACCAACCTCAGACTCTCTTACGTTGTTGATAATAACAGCGCCTTCAAGTCCTGCATTGTTAGCAATGTGGAACAGTGGAGCTTCAAGTGCCTTAAGAATAATCTCAGCACCTGTCTTCTCATCTCCTGCAAGTGAAGCAGCAAGCTTTGCAACTTCCTTAGATGCGTGGATATATGCTGAACCACCACCTGAGATAACGCCTTCCTCAACTGCTGCTCTTGTAGCATTAAGGGCATCTTCCATACGAAGCTTAGCTTCCTTCATCTCTGTCTCAGTAGCAGCACCTACTCTGATAACAGCTACGCCGCCTGCAAGCTTTGCAAGTCTTTCCTGAAGCTTTTCCTTATCAAAGTCTGATGTTGTCTCTTCTATCTGAGCCTTAATCTGTGCAACTCTTGCATCGATATCAGCCTTGTTGCCTTCACCGTCAACGATAACTGTGTTCTCTTTCTGAACCTTAACAGACTTAGCTCTGCCGAGCATATCCATTGTTGTATCCTTAAGCTCAAGTCCGAGTTCTTCTGAGACTACCTGACCACCTGTAAGAATGGCGATATCCTTAAGCATCTCTTTTCTTCTGTCGCCATATCCCGGAGCCTTAACAGCTACAACATTAAATGTTCCTCTTAACTTATTAACAATAAGTGTTGTAAGAGCTTCGCCCTCGACATCCTCTGCAATAATAAGGAGCTTTGAACCACTCTGTACAATCTGCTCAAGTATTGGAAGAATCTCCTGAATGTTAGAAATCTTCTTATCTGTGATAAGGATGTATGGATTGTCAAGGACAGCTTCCATCTTATCCATATCTGTTGCCATGTATGCTGAGATATAACCTCTGTCAAACTGCATACCTTCTACAAGGTCAAGCTCTGTCTTCATTGTCTTAGATTCCTCGATTGTGATAACACCATCGTTAGAAACCTTCTCCATTGCATCTGCTACCATCTGGCCTACTTCTTCGTCACCTGCTGAGATTGATGCAACCTTTGCAATCTGATCCTTGCCTGTAACCTTCTCGCTCATATGTGCAATAGCCTCAACTGCACAATCAGTAGCCTTCTTCATGCCTTTTCTTAAGATGATTGGATTAGCACCTGCTGCAAGGTTCTTCATACCGGCATTAACCATTGCCTGTGCAAGTACTGTTGCTGTTGTAGTACCATCACCTGCTGCATCATTAGTCTTTGTTGCAACTTCCTTAACAAGCTGTGCGCCCATATTCTCAAACTTATCTTCGAGTTCTATCTCCTTGGCAATTGTAACACCATCATTAGTGATAAGCGGTGCACCATATGACTTGTCAAGAACTACATTACGACCCTTAGGTCCAAGTGTTACCCTTACTGTATTGGCAAGCTTGTTAACGCCTGCTTCCATTGCTGATCTGGCATCTGCTCCGTACTTAATTTCCTTTGCCATAATATCTTAGTCCTCCTAATATTCTGATAATATTTATAAAATGTTATCCTGTATGCGTTACTACATATCCGAATTGATTACTCGATTACTGCAAGAATATCTCCCTGCTTAACAATGATATATTCTTCATCTTCAAGCTTAACTTCTGTTCCGGCATACTTAGAATAGATAATCTTGTCACCAGGCTTAACCTGCATTGTAACCTCTTTGCCATCTATAACTCCGCCAGGACCAACTGCGATTACCTCTGCCTGCTGTGGTTTTTCTTTTGCCTGACCCGGCAGAACGATTCCTGACTTTGTTGTCTCCTCTGCAACTAACTGCTTGATTACTACTCTGTCACCTAATGGTACTAACTTCATTATGTCCTCCTTCTTGTGCTCAATGCACACAGTCTTAATATTCTATTGCTTTAGTATTGTTAGCACTCATTTATCTCGAGTGCTAAACCTTGAACATATATTATTCAATTTGCCCTTATAATGCAACTGTTTTTTGCTCCCATGTTTTTTCTATTTTCTGGTATTTTCTCTTGTTTCCTCTCATTATCTCTATTTTTCTCACTTTATCTCATTTTGATTATTTTATATTTT
>ULXU01051580.1_pt1 | contig 11524 bp, 12 predicted proteins | sample 1961521 | NCBI WGS metagenome assembly ULXU01 (sample SAMEA4835845, study PRJEB28245) | human gut metagenome | biome: gut microbiome; material: fecal sample | place: Denmark | collected 2008
CCCCAAATACCGGGAGAATCCTCCCAAATATATGTAGGCCACAATGTCAGCGCCAAGATCCCAAAAATAGATACAACAAATAGAATTAAGCCAACCTCACGTTGCCATCCCGAGTGCAAATTCATAGCCTTCAATGCCTTCATGCGGTATGGCATAAAACACAGAAAGACAACTACTGCCGGAAGCGAAATAATTAAAATTCTGCTTATATATTGTATCAAATCTGTCATGTCCCGTCCCCCATAATTCCCCGGTAGGGGATGCCCTGTTTAAGACACCCCCTACCAGTTATCTTTATTTTATTGGCCGATATTCACAGTTCCGCCCAACCACAGGTCTTTGAAGGGACCGCCCCAACCAGTGGTATTAACAATGCGGATATAGTAGTTCTTGTTAGAACTCAGGTTTTTGAAAGTGTGGTCCAATGATGTAGAACCCGTGAACTGAGGTACCGTATAGACGTCAACGGCTCCGGTTTTGTTTACCTCGTAAAGCTCAATTTTAGCATATCGAGATTTGTCGTTTTGATCACCGTTGCTCGTCAAAGTTCCCTCGATGGTAATCTGCCCTGTGGATGTATGGAAGTAATACTTAGTGTATGTGCCACAACCTTCGCAGAGGTTAACGACTGTTGCTTCATAAGGCAGGTCAGCGGACTCGGTGGGGATCTCTGCTGCACGCGTAGTTGCATCCATTTCGGTTTGCGCAGAGGGTTCTTTTTCCGTAGGGGGTGTGGCCTCGGCTGCAAATGCGGAAACGCTCATGGTAAAGGCCAAAGCGCAGACCAACAACAAAGAAAACAGTTTTTTCATATCCAACCTTCCTTTCTATTAAGGCGACAAATTATCTAAATCCTGTCATCAAAAAAGAAAACATCGGTATCAACTCCTTCCGGTAAAAAAGATGTCTCCTCATATTTGTTCAATTACAGTGATACACCGTATTATGGACAAGTTCCTTCGACAGAAAATCTTGGCTGTGCCTTGCCTTCAAGAGTAACATCGACTGTTAATTGATAAGTTTTTCCCCTCGACACCGTTGCTGTGCCACTAAAGGCAAGATCTCCAACAGAAGATTCTTCCCAAGTTTCGATACACTTACTTCCTTGCCATAACTTTATTACAGCTTCAATGTCATCAGTCGGTCGGTCCGCAGCAATAAACACCGTACAGGAGGCAGTTGTTCCATTAAAAGAGATACGGGGAACAACCGCTGCTGCCCTGGTCGATGCGGCATAGGCGGTGGAGGAGAATACCATAAGAAACACAAACAGAATCGGGAAAAATCGTTTTTTCAAAGGAATGACCCCCTTCATTCGTTCATACCCCGTAAACGAATGAAGGAGGTCATTTTGGACAGTTGTATTCAATTTTTTTAGAATTATTTTTTTTGGACACCCTCCGCCAATTTTATCATAGTATCCTCAGGAAGATCCGCCATGATATAAAAGGCAAGGTCATCTTCTTCTGATGTCCAAACCAACATATTGGAAGATGCTTCCTCGTTAGCCTGATAGAAGTCCGCACAGATATTACCAATTTGAATGGATCGAGTCTCTGCATAATCGGATGTAATAAACAGGCTTGCGGCATCATCCCCCTGCAAACAGGAAAAAATAATACGCCGTCCCGAATCATCGGTATAGGTTAGATATGTGCCACCATCAAGGTCCTGCTCTTTTTGAAAAGAAAAGCCTTCAGGCAACCATGTTAGCTCATACTCTATGATAGTGTTTTCTTGCGGAACCTCACCAATAAACCTATACTCGACAAATGCTTCATACCGCTCCCGTACCCATGCAAAAAAAGCAGCTCGCGCTTCTGCATCCACTGTCAGCCATGTACCGCTGGCGAGAGCCACCGCAAGAACAAAGCAAGCTGCATATCTGGGCAGTTTGTAGATCACAGGATGTTTTGCTTTCCGAAAAGTTCGGCGCATTTTTCTCTCAAACGATGGGGAAAACTCATGTTCACATTCTGCTGGAGCGGGGAGCGAATCCCTGATTGCCTGATCCGCTTCAGCCGCCGCTTTTTTCAGCATTTCCTCGCTTATCACAGGATTCCCGCCTCCTCACATAGTTTTTTCAATTTGTTTTTGGCCCGTTGATCCAATTTGATTGCGGCCGGCAACGACAGTCCCAACATCTTTGCGATTTCTCTGACAGTGTACCCATGATGATAACGCAGCAAAATCATTTCTCGATACCTGGCGGGCAACTTCAAGATACATTTTGTCAAATCGTTGTCCCCTTCATAATGAGCATTTGTGCCTTGAATTTCCTCGATCAGCTCGACAGTTTGGTGTTTTTGCTGCTTTCGGTACTGATCTATTGCTTTGTTCTCAACTATAGTAACGACATAGCTATGTGTTTTTGGACATATAGGATCATCGATTTTTTTAATATTTTCTGCTATCTTTACGAAAGCCTGATGCACAGCGTCCTCTGCATCCTGCTCATTATGTAGAATTTCATAGGCCACATGGAACATGAGCCCTTTATACTCCAGATAGAGTTGCTCAAACTTTGACTTCTCCTCTGGAGTTTCAAGCATTTGCAGGTAAATGATCATAATGCGAACCCCCAGTTGTTTTCCATACTATTATACCATGTGGCTCAATAACTCAACAAGTAGAGGTGTTTCAGCTCCAACAGAGCTTATCATAAAAGGGCTATGTGCAATCTTGGGTCAATTTTTTCTTGTAATAATATTGTATCCTGCCGATTTCAGACAAGGAATAGCCTTGTTGTACCGGCTGGCAGGAATGATTATGCTGATTTCTGGTTCCCATTCACGAGTATATGCTTGTATTCTTCGAGCGAAAGAACTATAATAAAAACATGGAGGTACTTGTATGGACTATATGACGTTGAAAGAAGCGAGTGAAAAATGGGGAGTAACCACTCGATGGATTAACTATTTGTGTACTGCGGGACGCATTCCGGGAGCAGTAAAAATGGGAACTGTTTGGCTGATACCAAAAGGCTCTGAGAAACCGGCAGACAGACGCAGAAAAAACAAGTAAAGTTATAAAGGAGTTTCTTATGCAGGACAAAATATTGATTGTAGATGATGAGCAGGAAATTGCCGACCTGGTTTCTCTCTATTTGACGAATGAGGGATTTCAGGTGTTTAAGTTCTATAATGCGGCTGATGCATGGAATTGTATTCAGACCGAGAACTTGGATTTGGCAATCTTGGATGTAATGCTGCCTGATATGAATGGCTTTGAACTTTGTCAAAAAATCCGTGAGAAATATCAGTATCCAGTCATCATGCTGACAGCGAAAGGAGAAGGAATAGATAAAATTACCGGCCTTACCCTTGGGGCAGACGACTACATCACAAAACCCTTTCTTCCTTTGGAGATGGTGGCCCGCGTTAAAGCACAGCTGAGACGGTATAAGCATTATAATTCGGGAACACAAACAGATGATGTCATTACCTATTCTGGCTTAGTTATCAATACCAAAACGCATGAGTGTACCTTGAACGGGAAAGCTCTATCTCTTACACCTACAGAGTTTTCTATTCTGCGTATCTTATGCCAGAAAAAAGGAGAGGTTGTGAGTTCGGAAGAACTGTTTCATGAAATATGGGGAGATGAATATTTCAGCAAGAGCAACAATACGATCACGGTGCATATCCGGCATCTCCGAAAAAAAATGGACGATTCCTTTGAAAACCCGAAATATATAAAGACTGTTTGGGGGTGTGGATATAAAATTGAAAAGTAAAATTACAAAGCCTGTTAAGATTTTGGGGGCTTGTGTTATTGGTATTATCTTGTGCCTCGGCATCTACTATTTTGTAGATTATATTTTGAACGGTTCTTTTGTGGACTGGTTTGAAGAACATTATATGATAACGCAGGAACAATATATCCCCGAAATAGGCTCTAACGGTATCGTGCGCCAGCCCGTATATTCCGAAATCAAAAAATTGTTACTGCTCGTATTTATCAGTGTCGTAATTTTAGGGATCGGAATTACTTTTGCTGTATCGCACTTTCATGCAAAATCTCAAACGCGGAAGGCCATAACAAAGATCAGCGAGAAGATGCACGACTTTATGCAAAGCGAAAAAGAGGCGGTTGAAGTATTTCCGAAAGAATATGCGGAAATTTCAACCCAAATGGTTGAGATAAAATCTACCATGCAACGCCATGAGCAAATTTTGAAAGAAGAAGCGGCGCGAAAAAATGATTTGATTGCATACCTGGCGCATGATTTGAAAACGCCGCTTACTTCGGTCATTGGATATTTGAGCCTTTTGGATGAGGCCGTTGATATGCCTACACCACAAAGGGCAAAGTATGTGAGTATCACCTTAGATAAAGCGAAGCGTTTGGAAAAGCTCATCAATGAATTTTTTGAAATCACTCGCTATAATCTTCAAGGCATCGTCCTTGAAAAAGAAACCATAGATCTCTACTATATGCTGGTTCAAATGACGGATGAATTTTATCCGCTGCTGCAGGCCCATCAAAACACCACAGAGTTGGATGTGGATGAGGAAATGACGATTTACGGAGATGCGGAAAATCTGGCGCGGGTATTCAATAATATCCTGAAAAATGCGGTGGCATATAGCTATCCTGGTACGGTAATCAAAATCAGTGCCAAACAGACGGATACAGAGGTCCAAATATGTTTCCAGAATAAAGGCAAAACTATACCTGCACATAAACTGGAAAGCATTTTTGAAAAGTTTTTCCGATTGGATGAATCTCGTTCCAGTAATACAAGCGGCGCAGGATTGGGACTTGCCATTGCAAAAGAAATTGTGACATTGCATGGCGGTACTATATCGGCAGACAGTCATGACGAAATAACAACCTTCTCGATCACTTTGCCTGTGTCCTCTTAGGAAAACATCAACCCCATCTTAGCCTTTTCTTAGGAATTGAACAACTAAATATTAAAGTACAAATCGCTTCTGTTCAGTACAATAAGAACTGTTCAGGAGCGATTTTTTTGTTTTCCAGGAGAGGCAGGTGAACTCCTAATGGAGGATACACAATATAATAACCGGCGTTCCCGGTCTAGGAAACGACGCCGTAAAAGGAAATCTCGCGTCTTTTTCAAAACATTCATTACGGTATTTGCCATTTTTTCGCTGTTCTTTATTGGCAGCAGGGTACTGATTCCTTGGTTTTCGGGAGAATTAGCAACGGAGCAGATGGACGGGTTGGGAGATAACTTCTCTTCCATTCCCGAAACGGTCCAACCAGATGCGTCCATTGTTCCTCAAATGGCAGAGATTGATTTGGAGAATCTTTACAGTCCATATGCAATTTTGGTGGACTTGGATTCCGGTACTGTTCTGAAAGAAAAGAACAGCACCGATAGAATTTATCCTGCTTCCCTTACCAAGATTATGACTGCGATTTTGGCGATTGAAAATACGGAGGATTTAGAGGAAATCGTTCATCTTCCCGATGAAATTTTCCCGCCGCTTTACGCACAAAACGCTTCGATGGCCGGTTTTCAACCGGGAGAAGAAGTTCGGCTGAAAGACTTACTTTACGGAGTTTTGATCCCCTCCGGCGCGGAGTGCTGTCTTGCATTTGCCGACCGTATTTCAGGCTCTGAAGAAGAATTTGTTTCGTTGATGAACGATAAAGCGCAGGAATTGGGGATGAAAAATACACACTTCACCAATTCGACGGGGCTGCATGATCCGGAACACTATTCCACAGTAGAGGATATTTCCATTCTTCTGCAATACGCCTTGAAGAATGAGTATTTTCGAGATGTTTTTACAAGCAGCAGATATAGCACCCTTCCTTCAGAACAGCACCCGGAGGGTTTTACCTTTCACAGTACGATGTTCAAGTATATGGACAGCACGGAAGTAACCGGTGGCGAGATATTGGGAGGGAAAACAGGCTATACCGAAGAAGCGGGGCTATGCCTAGCGAGCTTGGCTCAGGTCAATGGAAAGGAATACATCCTGGTAACTGCAAAAGCCAACGGGACACATCAAACAGAGCAGTTTCACATTTTGGATGCCATCAATGTCTACAGCCAAATTGGAGAGGCTGGTCAAAACACTTATGGATAGGAGGATAAAAGATGAATCAATTTGATAACGAAGTAAGCAGCACTTTGAAAGAAATTGCGGAGCGCGTTGAAACACCGCCATACTTGAAAGACAGAATTGATAAAGAACTTTTGCGGCGCTGCCCAGAATATCGGAAGAAAATTGCCGTTATTTTCGGCGGTTGTTCCCCGGAGTACAGCGTATCGCTGCAATCCGCATATGCGGTAATCAGTCATATGGATACTGAAAAATATACCCCTGTTCTGATCGGCATTTCTCAATCTGGCGATTGGTTTCTGTATGAGGGAGATATTGAAAAAATTGTTTCGGATACATGGTGTGGCGGGAAGGATTGTACGCCGGTTGTGGTATCACCGAACCGCACTTCGCATAATCTTTTGCTTTTGGAAAACGGCAAAGTGAAGAAACTGCATATAGATGCGGCCTTTCCGGTACTGCACGGCAGAAACGGCGAAGATGGAACGATTCAGGGTCTTTTTGAAATGGCGGGGATTCCCGTTGTGGGATGTGGCGTCTTGTCCTCGGCCTTGTGTATGGATAAAGATCGGGCGCACAAGTTAGTACATACCACTGGAATTTCCGTTCCTGCTTCCTTTGTACTGGGGAAAAGTGCTTCGGTTGCGACAGCTTTGCAGCAAGCCGAAAAGATTGGGTATCCGCTATTTGTAAAACCTGTAAAGGCGGGTTCTTCTTTTGGCATTACAAAGGTTTCTTCTTCTAATGAGCTTCCAGCTGCCTTAGAGCTGGCCTTTGAATATGACAAACGGGTAATCGTAGAAGAATGTATTTCTGGTTTTGAAGTGGGCTGCGCCATATTAGGCGATGAGGATTTAACCGTAGGTGAAGTGGATGAAATTGAACTGTCCGGCGGATTTTTTAACTTTACAGAAAAATACACCTTAAAGACCTCTGCAATCCATGTTCCGGCAAGAATCCCACAGAATACCGCAGAACAAATTAAGCAAGCCGCCAAAACCATTTATCGGACGCTGGACTGCCAGGGATTTGCGAGGGTCGATCTGTTCCTGACTCCTTCCGGTGAAATTGTGTTTAACGAAGTCAATACCATTCCCGGATTTACCACTCATAGCCGCTATCCGAATATGATGAAAGCAGCGGGTTTTACCTTTGAGCAGATCGTGTCTGCGCTGATCGAATAGGCGGTGAGAGAATGAGAGCCATAAGTTTGACCCAGGCAGATATTTATAAAGGAGAATTGATTTTAGTCAACGCAGAGCATCCCTATTTTGAAAACCTTGCAAAACCGAATTTAGTGCCTGCTGCATCTGGCAATGCTGACATTTTGCTCGAACAGAATACGGCAACTCATCTTTCGCAGGTTATGGAAAAAATCAACGGATGGCAGCAGATTGTTCCGGTCAGTGGCTGGCGTTCTTTGAAAGAACAACAGGATATTTTCAAACAATCCCTGAAAGATAATGGCCGTACCTTTACGCAACAATTTGTAGCCCTTCCAGGGAAAAGTGAGCATCAAACGGGGCTTGCTATTGATCTAGGATTGAAGAAGGAATCAATAGATTTTATCCGCCCAGACTTTCCCTATATCGGCATCTGCCAGCAGTTCCGTGAAAAATCCGTACCTTACGGATTTATTGAACGCTATCCAAGAGAGAAAGAACATATAACCGGAATTGCACATGAACCGTGGCATTTTCGTTATGTGGGAACACCTCATGCAGAGATTATGCGGGAACACCATTTTTGTCTGGAAGAATACATAGACTTTTTGAAACGATTTTCTCAAGATCAGCCCTATACCTTTTACAAGGGTTCTCAGGAAATCCAAATCTTCTATCTGAAAGCAGATACAGAAAGCGTTTCTCTTGAAGTCGCAGAGGATGGTTCTCTTTCCGTTTCCGGTAACAACGTGGATGGTTATATCATCACGGAATGGAGGGGATAGTCATGGAACAAAAGCAAAGATTCGGCGGACTGGACAGATTCAAGTTTATTGCGGCCTTTTTGGTTGTCGCTATCCATACTTCCCCACTATCTTCCTTCAGCGCCAACGCGGATTTTCTCTTGACAAGGGTGCTTGCAAGGACAGCAGTTCCATTTTTCCTAATGGTAACGGGCTACTTTTTACTCCCCCAATATCTTTTTGAAAAATCTATGGACCGCAGGCCGCTTCTCCGATTTTTGAAAAAAACTGTTTTGCTGTATGGGATTGCCATCCTTCTTTATCTGCCCGTTAATATTTACGCAGGCCATTTTCAAGGAGCAGGTATTGGGGAGCTGATCCGCAAGGTCTTATTTGACGGTACTTTTTATCATCTTTGGTATCTTCCGGCTGTCTTATTAGGAGTACCGCTGGTTTGCTGGGCGGGGTCCCGGCTGCCTTTCCGCATATTGGTCGGAAGCTGCCTGCTCTTGTACCTGATTGGCTTATTTGGGGATAGTTATTACGGCTTCATTGCCAATTCCCCCATAGCGTCCTTTTATGATGCTTTATTCCATGTTTTTTCCTATACTCGGAATGGGCTGTTTTATGTTCCCATTTTTCTTGTAATGGGAGCCAAACTAAAAGTGATTCATTGGGGGGAGAAAAAGGTCCTTTTGATTCTCGGCGCCAGCGGTTCTCTTTTTTTGATGGTTTTGGAGGGACTCTTTCTGCATAAATTGGGGGTTCAGCGCCATGACAGTATGTACTTTTTGCTGATTCCTTCTATGTTTTTCCTGTTTCAGTTGGCCTTGGCATGGGACAAGCCTTCCGCAAAAACGCTTCGTACCATGTCAATGTGGATTTATCTTTTTCATCCGTTCTGGATCGTTGCAGTGCGGGGATTTGCGAAAGTTATTCACCTTGAAACAATACTGGTGGATAACAGCCTGATCCACTATCTAGCCGTTTGTATGCTATCTGTTTTGTCAGCGGTAGTATTAGTAAGACTGCTTCCTGCGGAGAAAAGAAGGGATTCCGGCCCACAAGCACGCGCATGGATTGAACTCAGCAAACAGCAGCTTTACCAGAACGTGGACGCTTTAAGTCAGCTTCTTCCTCCCGGCTGTCAGTTAATGCCCGCAGTGAAGGCGAATGCCTATGGTCACGGGGCTGTTCTAATTGCCAAAGCGTTGCAGGAGAAAGGGATTCGGGCTTTTTGTGTGGCTTCCGTTACAGAAGGAGTTGAACTGCGTAAAAATGGAATCACCGGAAAAATTCTAATTTTGGGATATACACATCCCGACTCTTTTCCGTTGCTTTGGAAATACCGGTTGACGCAGACAGTAGTTGACTATCCATATGCCAAAAGTCTGAATGCCTGCAGGAAGAAAGTCCAGGTACATCTAAAAATTGACACGGGGATGCACCGTTTAGGCATACGTTCCGATCATATTGAGGAAATCAGCCGGATATTTCAGATGGACAATCTGCTGGTTGACGGTATTTATACACACTTGTGTGTATCAGACAGTATGACGGCTGCCGACCGAGAATTTACCTATCAGCAAGCCAACGCCTTCTATACTTTACTGGAAAAATTAAGTGAACGCGGAATTTCCTGTCCGAACATCCATCTATCGGCTAGTTATGGACTCATCCATTATCCAGAGTTCCCCAGTAACTATGTAAGAATAGGGATTGCCTTGTATGGGATGCTAAGCAGCAGGCAGGATGAAGAAAACTGTTCTATCCCGCTTTTTCCAGTGTTGTCTGTAAAAGCAAGGGTCAGTTCCGTCAGGGATTTGTATAAAGGGGAAGGAGCTGGATATGGGCTGCGGTATGTGGCCAAAGAAAATCGACAAATTGCAGTGCTTTCCATTGGATACGCAGACGGTATTCCCCGGAGCCTTTCAAACGGTCATGGGCGTGTACTCATCAACGGACAATTTGCTCCTATTATTGGAAACATCTGCATGGATCAGATGCTGGTAGATGTGACAGATATTAAAAAGGTCAAGCAAGGCGATATTGCTGTTCTCATTGGAAAATCAGGTGACTTGGAGATCACGGCCTACGATTTGGCAGAACAGACAGAGAGCATCACGAACGAGATATTGAGCAGATTAGGTGCTCGACTAGAACGCATATTGATTTAATAGCAAACATCATGAGTAACTTCCATCTGCCCAGCGGCAGAAAAGAAAAAAACCGCTGTGGGCAGATCACTACTCATGCACAAATCCATTGTTATACGGCGGTTTTGAGAAATCAAGGCCGCCATTTTTTGTGCAGATATATGTAATTGCTACGGCGGCAACAGGAGGATGCCGCCATGCACGATACAAACCAGCGATGTAATTCGCCAAACTTGATGCGATCAAAAAAAGCCTAGGCTTTACCCAGAAACACTACGCTCATGTATCGGCATTATCATGGCAGGTTCATCAGTATAATAATAGCCTATTTCGTCGCGCCAGTTTCCCATTATGGGACGCTGGCGTTTTTATTTGTCGTTTTTTAGGGAATTGCCCCGGAACGTGTCACTGCCGTTCGCCCCCACTCTATTTCGGTTACTCGTTCACCCACAACCGAAATGGAGGTACATAATGAAATATATCAACCTGCGGGAATTGTATCCCGATGTTTATAAAACCGATGTCCTTGTAGAAGTCACTGAGGAAGTGTTTGCCGTGATCCGGGCATCCGACCGGGCGGAGGATGCCTATAAGCGCCGGATGTATCGCTACAAAGCACAATACTCCTTGGATTGCAACAACGGCATTGAAAAAGTAGTGATGGTTCAGCCGCCAACGCCAGAGGAAATCCTGGAGGATAAGCAGCTGCGGGAACAGCTCTATGCTGCGGTGATGGCTCTGCCGGATAAGCAGGCTAAGCGGATTTATGCCCACTTCTATCTGGGCATGACTCCAAAGGAGATCGCCCAGGCGGAAGGTGTAGACCCTGGCCGGGTACGGGACAGCATCCGCAAAGGGCTGAGAAAGTTGGCTAAGCAATCATGGTAAACGGGACGGTCCCCTTTCCTTAGCACACAATTCCGATGAAAATGGCCAGCGAGTGAAAAGTAACATTTTCATTCGCTGGCCTACTTTTAATTGTTTGAGGACCCTTGTTATACAACAGTTATGTGTTTATCTTCCGCAGGCCATCGAAACGATCTTGTCGATTTTCACGCTATTCATCCGAGTGATGATACCTGTGGTGCTTTTCGCGTCTACTTTTCAGATTAACAACTCTGATTATCTCAAAAAAGCCCGGAAATACGGGCAAATCACGGGATAGGGCCACCGAATTTACTACCAAATTACTACTTTTGGAATGAGCCTCGACACGCTTACTACTTCCCGTGAAATGCCCCGTCCCAGACGGCACATCAGACTAAAATTGAATACGACACCGCAGAAGCGGCGTTCTCTGATCCCCCTGTGGGAGAAAAGGACGCCGCTTTTTTTGCGCCCAAATTCAGAAAGGAGGCGACGCCATGTATTTCACTTCCGGCAGCGACCGCGCCTTTGAAAGCCTTATGCAAGGCAAGCCC
>ULXU01044503.1_pt1 | contig 11494 bp, 7 predicted proteins | sample 1961521 | NCBI WGS metagenome assembly ULXU01 (sample SAMEA4835845, study PRJEB28245) | human gut metagenome | biome: gut microbiome; material: fecal sample | place: Denmark | collected 2008
AGCGATGTGCCCAACACCAACCAGTACGCGCCCTACTACAAGGCTATTCAGTGGGCGGTCGAAAACGGAATAACCAAGGGCACCGGCAACGGCAGCACCTTCTCCCCGAATGCCACAGTAACACGCGCTGAGTTCGTGACCTTCCTCTGGCGCTATGCCGGAGAGCCGGCTCCCAAGAATCTGAGCACGAGCTTCAACGACGTTGACGCGAACCAGTTCTACTACAAGGCAGTGCTCTGGGCGGCCGAGAACAGCGTCACCACGGGAGTGGACACAACGCATTTTGCGCCCGGTGCCTTCTGCAAGCGCTCCGAGGTGGTCATGTTCCTGTTCCGTGCGTTCAGCAAGGGCGTTGTGAACTGATATAATTAATTTAAAAAGGCGCGGTTTTGCCGCGCCTTTTCTATATTTATGTTGAAATATGCCCTGAGGGATGATATTATTAGATTACATTTTGGAGACTAAGGAGCAGACCTATGAGAAACGAATCAATGAATCTTTCAAAGAATGAAATGATGATGGTCATGCACGATCAGGAGCAGGAGATAGAGAAGCTTAAATCTCAGGTCGAGGAGCTTCAGGCAAAGCTTGACGGATATGAGATAAAGGTAAGCGAGAGCGGAAGCCTTGCCGAGGCTGCCGCAAAGGTCAGCGGCCTGTTTGAAGCCGCCCAGCTCACTGTCGATACGTATCTTGAAAATATGAAAAAGCGAGATGAGGAGTCTGAGGCAGTCTTTGCAGACGTTCAGAAGCAGGCAGATCAGATAATCGCTGAGGCTGAGGAGGTAGCAGGCAAGCGCCTTGCCGCCGCCGACGCAGAGATCGAGGAAAAGTGGGCTGTTATCGAGAGCAGACTTCTCGTCATGTATGAGTCGCATAAGGGACTTCAGGAGCTTGTCGAGTCCGGCATCTTCACCGTTCCGGGACGCAGCTGAATATGACAAAGCTTCGAGACTATAAGACTCGAAGCTTTTCTTTGCTTTTTCCCTTGTTTTATCCTTCCCAGAGGCTGTGCAGATTGCAGTAGGCATAGACAGATAGAACCTCATCATCATCGCACAGAGCGAAGCATGCGGCCGGCTTTTGGCCCGGAGCAAGCTCCTTGCGCTGATTTCCGGCCTTTGTGTGGATCGATATCCATTCGATGTAATGCTCGGGCAGCATGGGGTGCTCGGCAGAGCCGACGGTTACATGAACAAGATTCCCGTCAATGCTGTATATCGGGACATGCTTCTCGACCGATGCATCGGTGACCCCGGGTATGATCTGCTCCATCTGTTCACCGCAGCAGACGATGGGTACACCGCTGTCTCTTACTGCTGCGAAAATACTTCCGCAGTGCTTGCAGATATAGAATTTCTGTTCCATAAGCATGACTCCTTTCGTTTGTCCGAAAGTTTACGGCTGTCCTATATATAAGCGCGTGCCCTGGCAAGAGCAACGTCGTCAACTGCGGTCGACTGAAATATTAAGTATATGATTAATTTAATACAAAAGCATGGGCTTTGTCAATACAAAGCCCATATAATTGTTGATCCGCAGTCTGAAGACTGCGGATCAAAGCTTTATGGAGCGGATGACGGGAATCGAACCCGCGTCGCCAGCTTGGGAAGCTGGGGCCCTGCCATTAGACGACATCCGCATTTTTCTCGGTGAGGTATATTTTACACCATAGCTTCAAAATATGCAATAGCTAATAAGTAATTGACCTGAACATCATAATATGGTAACATGAGCATGAGATGTTTATACGCAAAACGGGAAATGAACAAATTAGGAGGAAGAAATGAACAAATCAAAAAGACTTCTCAGTTTGCTGCTCGCGGTGCTGCTGCTTTGCAGCCTGATGCCCGTTGCGGCTTCGGCAGAGAAGGCAAATCCGGAAGATGACTATCCCTTCGTGTTCGTTCACGGCCTCATGGGCTGGGGCGACAGGTCGATGCTCGATCCGATCATGCCGTATTGGGGCATGACGACCGGCAATCTCATGAAATACCTGACGACTAAGGGCTATGAGAGCTACGCCGCTCAGGTCGGGCCGCTCTCCGGCGCGTGGGACAGAGCCTGCGAGCTTTACGCTCAGCTCACCGGCACGACGGTCGATTACGGCGCCGCGCACTCCGCCGCCAAGGGGCACGAGCGCTATGGCATAACCTATGATAAGCCCCTGTTCGAGGGCTGGGGCGCGCAGAAGAAGATAAACCTCATCGGACACAGCTTCGGCGGCGCAACGACGCGCCTGTTCCTTGAGCTGCTTGCAAACGGCAGCGCGGAGGAGGTCGCGGCGGCAAAGGCCGCGGGAACCAAGGTCTCTCCGCTGTTTGAAGGCGGCAAGGGCAGCTGGGTGTATTCACTCACCGCTGTCGCCGCTCCGCACAACGGAACGACCTTTATCGAGACCTGTGATATCTCCACCAAGGTCGTCACTGACTTCATATATAACGTGGGAGCCTCCCTTGGCTTTACCAGGCTCAAGGGCGTGTACGATCTCCAGCTTGAGCATTTCGGCGTCTACCGCAAATCCGATGAGACTGACCTTCAGTATCTCATCCGCGTTTTAAACAGCAGCGATTTCATGAGCCATAACGACAACGCGATATATGACCTCACCATCGATAACGCGCTGAGGATAAACGACGGTATCGGCATGCAGAAAAATGTCTATTACTTCTCCGTCTGCGGCGACGCGACGCATCCGAGCGCCGTGAGCGATAACGAGATCCCCAACGCGAATATGTTCTTACTCATGAAGCCCTTTGCGGCAATGATGGGCAAGTACTATGATAAGTACACCGCTGGCGGCGTTTATATTGACAGGACATGGCTTCCCAACGACGGCATGGTAAACGTCGTGTCCGGCCTGTATCCCGTAAACAGTGATCTCAAGTGCGTAAAAGCCGACGGAGCTCAGGCCTTCGTCGTCTGCGACGGATACAACAAGCAGGACTATGCCAAAGGCATCTGGAACGTTCTGCCCACCCAGCCCTATGACCATCTGAGCATAATCGGCGGTATACTGTCAAACACCGTTTCAAACACCCGCCATCTGTATATGGATCTCATAAATCGCGTAACGAGCACCTACGGCAAGGGCGGAAGCACAGCGGACGATCCCATAAACAAAACCACCCTGCCGTTTACCGACGTTGCCCGCGACCGCTGGTCGTATGACTACATCCTCAAGATGTATCAGCTCGGCATCGTAAACGGCTGCACCGAAACGACCTTCGAGCCCGAAGGAAACCTAACGCGAGCGCAGTTTGTCAAAATGATCGCCTGTCTTGACGGCGTTGACACGAGCGCATACGCAAAGTGCCGCTTTACCGACGTCAGCGATAAGAGCTATGCCGCGCCGTACATTGAATGGGCCGCAAATAACGGCATTGTCAAGGGCATAAACGAAACAACGTTCCTGCCCGACGACAATATAAGCCGTGAGCAGATGGCAACGATACTATGCCGCTATGCCGCTTACGCCGGAATAAAGCTCTCCGAGGAGATACCGGCCGTGACATTTGCCGACAGTGCGCAGATCTCCGCCTTTGCCGCGCCGAGCGTAGCCGCGCTCCAGCGTGCGGGCATAATATGCGGTTCAAAGAATTCGGACGGAAGCTACAGCTATTATCCGGCAGCCTATGCGACCCGTGAGCAGGCCTGCAAGGTGCTAAGCCTCATCTGATAGATTTGATTAATTGAATAAAACGTTAAAAAACCGTGGCAAGCCACGGTTTTTTATTTAGTGTGCAAAATGCAGTGGCTTTTGCACACTAAATACGCCACATTTTTTGTGAAAATAAATTTTCACGAAAAATCTCGCTGCGCTCGTCAAAAAGTCTGATAAAACTGATAAATCAGTTTTTCAGACGTTTTTGATGGCTATAATCTGATTTCGAGCGGGGCCTTTGCCCCCTCGAGCTCCCCTGCTGACAGCTTGTCTTTCCTCAGCAGCATAATTTGTTGCCGGTTCGTTAAAAAACCGTGGCAAGCCACGGTTTTTTATTGCAATAAGTATATACATTTAGTATAATAAACCTATTAATTATAGTAAGGTGGGCAGGCTATGGCGTACGTTGAATTTGAGAAAGTGAAAAAGACATACCGAATGGGCGAGGTGAGCATTGAAGCTCTGAAGGATGCGACCTTTAAGATTGAAAAGGGCGAGATATGCGTCATTGTCGGCGCGTCCGGCGCAGGCAAGACCACGCTTCTCAACATTCTCGGCGGAATGGACAGTCTGACCTCCGGCAGAGTGGTTCTCGACGGAGATGAGATATCGTCGTATAACGCGATGCAGCTTACGACCTATCGCCGCTACGATGTCGGATTTGTGTTCCAGTTTTATAATCTTGTACAGAACCTGACGGCCATTGAAAACGTTGAGCTTGCAGCGCAGATATGCAAAAACCCCATGGATGCGGCAAAGGTCATTGACCTTGTCGGCCTGCACGACAGAGCGCAGAATTTCCCGGCACAGCTGTCGGGCGGCGAGCAGCAGCGCGTTGCCATAGCGCGCGCCTTGGCCAAGAATCCGAAGCTCCTGCTCTGCGACGAGCCGACGGGCGCGCTCGACTATAACACCGGCAAGGCGGTGCTTCAGCTTTTGCAGGACTGCAGCCGAAAAAACGGCATGACCGTCGTTATAATAACCCATAACCAGGCGCTCACCGCCATGGCTGACAGAGTAGTTTCCGTTAAAAGCGGAGTCGTGATAGACGTCAGGCGCAACGAGTACCCCATCCCCATTGAGAATATCGAGTGGTAAACGGATGAACAGATCAATCATTAAGCTTACAAAAAGAGAAATTCAAAGCAGCCTCGGACGCTATCTGGCGATATTCGCTATAATAGCGCTTGGGGCAGGCCTGTTTGTCGGACTGCGGCTCTCGCGCCCGGATTTTCTGGAGACATATAATAGCTATACGCAAAAAACGCATTTTTTTGATTTCCGGCTTGTATCCACGCTGGGACTCACAGACGGCGATCTCGCCGAGGTCAAAAAGCTCTCGGGCGTTACGCTTGCCGAGGGTGCTGTCGGTGCTGATTTTCTGTTTAACACCGATGAAGAGGACAACCTTATCATGATGGCGCAGAGCATACCTGAGGAGGTAAACCTCATTGACCTCAAGGCCGGACGTATGCCGGAAAAGGCTAACGAGTGCCTTGCAGACCCCAATATGTACTCCGAGGATGATATCGGCAGCACCATAAAGCTTTCCGAGGATAACAGCACTCAGACCTTCGATACCTTTGCCTATGATGAATATACTATCGTCGGTCTGACCGACAGTGTTTTGTATATCAACGTCGAGCGCGGCTCGAGCACGCTCGGCAACGGCAGCGTCAAGGGATATGTCTATATCCCCATGGACGGCTTCTCTACAGATTACTATACGGACATCTATGTCTGTGTCGATGCCGAGGGCTATGTGTACTCCGGCGAGTACGACAAAAGCACAGAGAAATATGTCGAGCCGCTTAAAAAGCTCATGGCCGAGCGCGCTGTCATCAGGCGCGACAGTATCATTGACGATGCCATGTCGCAGCTTGACGACGCGAAGGCGCAGTATGAGGAGGGCAAGGCGCAGTATGATGCGGCAAAGGCCGAGTATGACAGCGGCTATGCCGCCTATGTGCAGAAGAAAAGCGAAACCGAGGCCGAGCTTGAAAAGGCCCGCAAGCAGATAGAGGATGCCGAGAAAATGATGGGTGACGCATCCGTCATCGACCAGAAGCAGGCGGAGCTTGATGCCGCAAGGGCGGAGCTTGACAAGGGCCGGGCCGAGTATGAGAGCGGTCTGATGCAGTTTAAATCGAAGGAGGCTCTTGCCTACGGGCTCGTAAACGAGCAGATAGCCTATTACGAAAATCGAATAGCCGAAAAGCAGAATGAAATTGCCGCTCAGACCGCGGAGATCGAACGCCTTAATGCAGAGCTCGCCGCTGCCCAGGCAAACGGTGAGAATATAAAGGCGCGTCTGATCGAGCGCAAAATCAAGAATGCTCAGAGCCGTATAAGCCTTATCGAGCAGGATATCGCAAACAGCAGCGAACGCCTTGAGGCCCATCGCCAAAAGAAGGCCGAGGTCGACGCGCAGCTTGAGCCGTACCGCAAGCAGCTTGAAGACGCCAAGGCTCAGCTCGACGCAGGATATGCTCAGATAGCCGCGGGGCAGGCGGAGCTCGATAAAGCCCGCGAAATGATAAACAGCGGCGGTGCGCAGCTTGAGGCGGCAAAAAAGCAGTACGAGCAGGGCAAGGCGGAGGCCGAGCGCGGCTTTGCCGAGGCTGAAAAGGAGCTTGCCTCAGGTAAGGCACAGCTTGACTCTGCGAAGAACGAGCTTGATAAGGGCGCGGCAGAGCTTGATAAAGCCGAAAAGCAAATAAAAAACATAAATCATGCCGACACGTATGTCCTTGACCGCGACACTAACGCGGGCTATGTATGCTTTGAAAGTGATACTAACGTCGTTCAGAGCGTCGCATCCGTGTTCCCGGTGTTTTTCTTCCTCGTTGCGGCGCTCGTCTGCCTCACGACGATGACCAGAATGATCGACGATCAGCGCACTCAGATTGGCATCATGAAGGCGCTCGGCTATTCCTCCGGCGCTGTCACGGGTAAATACATGTTCTATTCCGGCAGTGCGACGGTACTCGGCTGCGTATTCGGAATAGCGGCCGGGAGCTTTGCCTTTCCTGCTGTAATATGGTTCGGCTATGGACTCATATATAATCTGTCCGGTCTTACGTTCACTATGAACTGGCCGCTGGCGTTTGGCATAACGGCGGCGAATCTGGCCGTCACGCTGCTTGTAACGTGGTATTGCTGTGCAAAGGAGCTCAAATGCGCTCCGGCGGAGCTTATCCGTCCCAAGGCGCCCGAGGCCGGAAAGCGGATACTGCTTGAGCGCATAAAGACCGTTTGGAACGACATGAGCTTTATGCAGAAGGTCTCTGCACGAAACATCATGAGATATAAAAAGCGCATATTCATGATGCTCCTTGGCATCGGCGGCTGTACCGCGCTCGTGCTCACTGCGCTCGGCCTCAACGATACGATACAAAACGTTGTAACGCGGCAGTATGACGATATAATTCTCTATGATTATGAGCTTACCATGGCCTATGACATGAACGAGGATGAGCAGAAGATATTCTTCCGCGACGCGGGAGACAATGTCAAGGATGCGATATTCCTCTATCGAGGCGTTGCGGAGATTTCCGGCGGCGAGGCGATAAAGAACGCAACGCTCACAGTGTCGGACGGTAAGCGGCTTTACAAATTCATTGACCTCAGCTATGACGGAGCTCCCATTGACTATCCAGGTAAGAACGAGGCGGCTATAAACTACAACCTTGCCCGTCAGCTCGGAGGAGTCAAGGTCGGCGATGAGATAAGAATAACGACCGCGGAGAAAAAAGAGCTCACCGTAACGGTCAGCGCACTTTTTGATAACTATGTCGACAGCTTTGTGTTCATTTCGCCCGATACCTGCTCCGAGCAGCTCGGAGCGGTTCCCGAGTACAAGTCCGCGCTTGCAAACGCCCCTGCGGGTGAGGATGTAAACGCCTGTGCCACGGCAATCGCAAGCGAGGTTGACGGCGTAAGAGGCGTTACACTGAGCGTTGACACCAAGGAGCGCGTCAGCGGTATGCTCGACGGACTGCTTGTCGTTGTCGCGGCAATCATACTCTGTGCCGGACTCTTGGCATTCATCGTTCTGTATAACCTAACGAATATAAATATCTCAGAGCGCATACGCGAGATAGCGACGCTCAAGGTGCTGGGCTTCTATCCGAAGGAGGCTGCGCACTATGTTTTCAGAGAGAATCTTATTCTTACCGGAGCGGGAGCGGTGTTCGGTCTGGGCCTCGGCGTTGCACTGCACGCCTTTGTAATGAACGCGATACAGGTCGATACAATGTATTTCAAGCCGCACATAAGCTTTTTGAGCTTTGCCGTATCGATAATAATAACATTCGTGTTTGCTCTCATAGTAAACGCCATTATGCGCCGCAGGATAGATAATATTGACATGGCAGGCGCACTCAAATCTATTGAGTAATTTGACAAGGCATAAAGAATATATTATATTAAAAAAGGTAACTTATTTAAAAAATATCAGGGATGCATGATATGGAGAATTTGCAATCTTCGCTGCCCGGCTGGGAGATAGTGCGCTGCATAGGCAGCGGAAGCTCCGGCAAGGTATATGAGCTCAAGAAAAAAGATGAATACGGCGGCGATTTCCACTGTGCGCTCAAGGTGATAAGCGTTCCCGGCTCTCAAAAGGAGTACGATGAAATGCTCAGCACTATGAGTGAGTTTGCCATGCGAGCGAAGCTGCGCGAGAAGGTCGAGGAGATAAGCAGCGAATACCGACTGCTCGGCGCTTTGCGCGGCCACCCCAATGTCGTCAACTGTGAGGATCAGATGATAATCCCCCACGAAAACGACATGGGCTGGGATATATACATCCGCATGGAGCTTTTGCAGTCCCTGCCGGACTATGTCCGCGAAAACGGCATGACGGTCGAAAGTGTCATAAAGCTCGGCAGCGATATGTGCTCGGCGCTCGAGCTGTGCCGTGAGAACAACATAATCCACCGCGACATTAAGCCGCAGAACATATTTGTCAGCCGCTACGGGGTGTTCAAGCTCGGCGACTTCGGCGTTGCCAAGGCCTCTGCCATTCGAACCTCAGCCGATAAGGTCGGAACATATTCTTACATGGCGCCAGAGGTATACAAGGGCAAGGGCTATGACGACAGAGTGGATATATACTCCCTCGGTATGGTGCTCTATTGGCTTTTAAACGAGCGGCGCGGTCCGTTTCTTCCGATGCCGCCCCAAACGCCGACAGCGGAGCAAACCACCGATGCGCAGATAAGACGTTTTCGCGGCGAGACGCTGCCGCAGCCGAAAAACGGCGGTGCGGCGCTTAAAAAGGTAGTCATGACCGCGTGCAGCTATAAGATTGCCGACCGTTATTCCGGCCCTTCGGAGTTTAAGCGTGCGCTTAAGCTCGCGGCACAGGGCAAGGCTGAGCAGGCGCAGCCGCAGCCGTCCTTTGGCAGCGATGAGGCGACCGTGCGCGAGGATTTCAAGGCCGATCCGCGCCCTGAGTACATACCCGAATCGCCCGTCGAGCCGCAGCCGCAGCCAAAGCAAAAGCCCCGTCCCGAGGCGGCTCAAGCAAAGAAGGCTCCGGCTAAACAGGCAGAGCCGGAAATAAAACCTAAAAAGTCCATGTTCGGCTATATATTGGCGCTGTTTCTCATCATTGCCGCTATGGCGACTGCGATAATCGTATTCGCCCTGTCTGGCAATGACGGCGGCAAGGACGATGATCCGAAGGAATCTGTACGCCCGACGCCTACAGCAACGCCCGAGCCCGAGAAGCTCGACGTAAAATCCGTCATGCTCAGCTCGCCGAGCATGACGCTCACCGTTGAGGATGAGGCGCAGCTCAAGGTAAGCTGCATGCCCGAGCCGGCTGCCGGCCAGGATGAGCCGGAGTATGTCTGGAAAAGCAGCGATACCTCGATCGTCACCGTAACGCAGGACGGAAAGCTCACTGCCGTAAGCGCAGGCTCGGCCACCGTCATGGTCTACGTTAAGGATAAGATGGAGGTCTACGATCAGTGCACCGTCATCGTCGAGCGCCCCAAGGTCACGGAGCTCACAATCGAGGAGATGCCGGTCAAAACCGTGTACACTGTCGGAGAGGAGCTTGATACGACGGGTCTGGTGCTCAGAGCGTATTACAATAACGGCTCGGCAAGGCGCGTGACCGACCCTAGCGAATACACAGTCGAGTGCGACATGACCGGTCTCGGCAACCGCGAAGCGACCGTTACCTACGACGGCAAAACCGTGACCTATACAGTTAGAATTAGCTTGTTCGGATAACGAAAAAAGCTCCCCGGGAAGGGAGCTTTTTTCATAATATCAGATGATTATGCCGCGCTTTTTCGCTTCAAAGGTGAGCTCGTCGCGGAAATCGGGGTGAGCGATGGCGATGAGCTGGCGGGTGCGCTCGCCGAGGCTGCGTCCGCGCATGTGCGCGATACCGTACTCGGTGACGATGTAGTCAACGTCGTTCTTCGAGGTGGTGCAGACTGCGCCGGGGGTAAGGATGGGCTTAATTTTGCTTATCGTGCCGCCCTTTGCGGTCGAGGTGAAGGCGATGAAGCTCTTGCCGCCCCTGGACTGGCATGCGCCGCGTACGAAGTCGATCTGGCCGCCGGAGCCGGACATGTGCTTGGTGCCGACCGATTCCGCGCAGACCTGACCGAAGAAGTCGACCTCGATGGCCGCGTTGATGGAGATCATGTTGTCGTTCTTGCAGATGACGTTGGGGTCGTTGACGTAGTCGACGGGCAGTATCTCCATTGCGGGGTTATCGTCGACAAAATCGTAGATCCTCTTCGAGCCGTAAGCAAAGGTTGTGACGGTCTTGTTGCGGTGTATCTGCTTCTTGGAGTTATTGACCGCGCCGCATTCGAGGAGCTCGACCATGGAATCGGTGAACATTTCGGTATGTATGCCGAGGTCGTGCTTGGTCTTGAGCGCCATGCCGGTAGCATCGGGGATAGCGCCGATGCCGAGCTGGATGCACGCGCCGTCGGGTATCTGCTCCGCGATGAGGTTGCCGATGGTCTGGCTGACCTCGTCGATGACGACGGGAGGCAGAACGGGAAGCTCGTGGTTATACTCGACGATAGCGTCGACCTGAGAAACGTGGAGCTGAGTGCCGCACAGGCATCTCGGCTGTTTTTCGTTTACCTCGACGAAAATTCTCTTTGCCTTATCTATCATTGCCTCGGCATAGGAGCCGTTGAGGGCGAGGCTGAAGTAGCCGTGGCTGTCCATGGGCGATACCTCGACGCAGAACGCATCGTACTCGTACTCGGCGCGGATATGGCGCGGGATATCGCGGTAATAGGTCGGCAGAAGATCCGCCCAGCCGCCGTTTATCGCCTTGCGGGCATAGCCGGAGCTGAACCAGGAGAAGCCTGTCATCTTTCCAAACAGCTCGGGATCGGTGTAAAACTCAAATGGGTAAGCGTCAAGAAGGGTCTGCACCTGCAGTCCCTTAAGGTCGCTGCTCTTTACTCTTGCGCTGACGGCGTTCATAATAGCAGGCGCCTGCGAGGGCGCGGTGTCCATTCCGAAGACCCAGCCGGACTCGACCTGCTTTGCAAGCTCCTCTGCACTTATAAGTTTTTCGGCGTATAATGCTTTATAATCGGTCATTTTTAACACTCCTGAAACAATTTTGTGTCTAAGATAGTGATATTATATAATAGTACGCCGTTAAATTCAAGTATATGAAGCTCCATTTTGGGCGCAATCACTAATTAATTATATAACGAGCACGGAGGTCAATATGAAATTCACAAAAATGCACGGAGCCGGAAACGACTTCGTTATCATAAACACAATTGAGGAAAAGCTCGACCTTGACGCTGCTCCCCTGCTTGCGCGGACGCT
>ULXU01062723.1_pt1 | contig 11442 bp, 10 predicted proteins | sample 1961521 | NCBI WGS metagenome assembly ULXU01 (sample SAMEA4835845, study PRJEB28245) | human gut metagenome | biome: gut microbiome; material: fecal sample | place: Denmark | collected 2008
GCGTTTCGGCACGTGGGACTCGCAGCCTTGGTACTTGTACTCATTATTATATTCAACCGTAGTTCGAATCGCTATCTGCGTATGAGTTCTATTGTCATCGGATTGGCGGTAGGCTACATCTTGGCTTGGATATTGGGAATGGTAGATTTCTCTTCTATACAGAACTACGGCGGATTTAATGTGCCCATGCCTTTTAAATACGGCATCTCGTTCGATTTGTCTTCTATCATAGCGTTAGGACTTATCTACCTTATTACAGCAATCGAAGCTTATGGTGATATTACTGCTAACTCAATGATTTCGGGAGAGTCTGTTGACGATGAAGTATTCGTTAAACGAGCTTCTGGCGGTATATTGGCAGATGGCTTCAATTCTATGTTGGCTGGTATTTTCAATTCATTCCCCAATTCAATATTCGCTCAGAACAACGGTATGATTCAGTTGACCGGAGTAGCCAGCCGCTACGTAGGATTCTACATCGCCGGATTCCTTATTCTGTTGGGCTTGTTCCCCGCAGTAGGTTTGGTGTTCTCGCTGATGCCTGGTCCAGTATTGGGAGGCGCTACCTTGCTGATGTTCGGAACCGTTGCAGCTGCTGGTATCCGTATCATCGCATCGCAGCCTATGACTCGTAAGGCTACCTTGGTAATGGCTCTTAGCTTCTCTTTCGGATTAAGCGTAGAGTTGGTTCCCGAAATCTTGTGTCAGCTACCCGATACATTGCGTAATATCTTCTCTTCGGGTATTACAACAGGTGGTTTAACTGCTATCCTTGCTAATTTGCTGATTAGAATTAAAGAGTAATACTGCAAGTATACCTTATTATATAATATATAAAGGGAAAGAAACCGCGACTTAAAACTCCGGTTTCTTTCCCTTTTTGTTTTATGTTCTCTCCTTGTTGGTGTCATCATTGGCTTTTATCAGTGTTTGCGCCACTAATTTGTTATCGGCTAAGCGGTTTCAAAAATTGCGAATTTATGCATTTTGCGATTCTGAAGACTTTTTAAATATTCCGGTATTGTATAGATTTTGATATATGGACTTTATAAAACTGCTATATATGGTCAAAAAAGATGAATATTTATTCTGAAATCCATACTGTACCGTTATGAAGGTAAAATAAAAAAATACAATATGTCCCCTCACTTTTTAACGTTCATATAGCATATTTCCCATATATTTCTGTTATCTTTGCCGCATCTACGAGATTAAACCTGTTTTTACCTTATAATAAAATACGAGACAAAATTTTGAAAACTAAATATAAAAACACACTATGCCTATGATATAAAAAATGAAAACGCAAATTGAGGACAAGTCTGTGACAGATGCACACATTCCTCTATAACCCTTATTCCTCAATTATGTTTCCTTAAAAACAGTTGAGACTATTATGAAAGAAACCAAATTAATATTTATTTTTAGTTAACCGCAGATGTATGAAAAATAACCATTCATGGAACTATGCTGACCTTAGAGCTAAGTTTCCTTTAACATCGAAAATGAGTTTGATACTCTTGTTAGCTGCTTCGTCATCCCTTTCGGCCAACGGCAACGCAGTGCAATCGAACGAAATTATGTTACCCCCCCATCAGCTGTTAGTCAGCCGGCTGATGTAAAAGTAATTGGTTCTGTAAAAGATGCTTCTGGAGAACCGTTGATTGGTGTAAGTATCTTGGTGAAAGGTACTACCAACGGTACAGTGACCGACATTGATGGAAAATTTACTCTGAACGCACCAAAAGGTTCGGTGCTCGAAATCAGTTATGTGGGGTATAAGACCCAGAGTGTTACAGTTACAGGATCTTCTTTAAATGTAACTCTGAAAGAAGACAATGAACAACTGGAAGAAGTAGTTGTTACAGCGCTCGGTATCAAGCGTGCAGAAAAGGCCCTTTCTTATAATGTACAGAAAGTAGACCAGAGCGAATTGGTACGTGTAAAAGATGCCAACTTCGTTAACTCACTTAACGGTAAGATTGCCGGTGTGAGCATTAACAGGAGTGCTACCGGTGTGGGTGGTGCTACACGTGTGGTAATGCGTGGTGCTAAGTCTATCGAAGGAAACAACAACGCATTGTACGTAGTAGATGGTATTCCTTTGTTTAACACCACTATGGGAGCTACCGACAGTGGTATCATGGGTGAAGGCTCTGCCGGAACAGAAGGTATCGCCGATTTTAACCCCGAAGATATTGAATCTATCTCTGTATTGAGCGGTCCGTCGGCTGCTGCATTGTATGGTAGTAGCGCTGCCAACGGTGTTATCTTGATTACTACAAAGAAAGGTAAAGAAGGTAAGGTACAGATCTCTGTTTCTTCTTCTACAGAATTTAGCAAAGCTTATATGACTCCTGAATTCCAGACTACTTACGGAAATGCAAAGGGCTCATACGAAAGCTGGGGCGAAAAGCTTGCTAATCCGTCAAGCTATGATCCTAAGAATGATTTCTTCAATACTGGTACTAACTTCATTAACTCAGTGACTTTGACTACTGGTACTAAGAGCAATCAGACTTTCGCTTCTATCTCTTCTACTAATTCAGCAGGTATCGTTCCTAATAACGAATATAACCGTTTGAACTTTACCTTCCGTAATACTTCTACTTTCTGGAACGACCGCTTGCAGTTAGACCTTGGCGCTTCTTACATCAAGCAGAATGATAAGAACATGGTATCTCAAGGTTTGTATTGGAACCCGGTAGTAGCTGCTTATTTGTTCCCGAGAGGTGAAAACTTCGAAGACATCAAGACTTTCGAACGTTTCGACGAGTCTCGTAAGCTTCCTGTACAGTATTGGCCGGTATTGGATGCAGTTTATGCTCCGCAGAACCCTTACTGGACAGCATATCGCAATGTTGCCAAGAACACTAAGCACCGTTACATGTTTAATGTAGGCGCAACCTTTAAGATTACCGATTGGATGAATATCGCTGCTCGTTATCGTATGGATAATTCGTACGTAGATTTCGAACGTAAGATTTACGCTTCTTCAGACCAGGTATTCGCAGAAGGTAAGAAAGGTTTCTATGGCTACAGCAACTTTAGCGATCATCAGGAATATGCCGACGCTATGTTGAACATCAATAAAGCTCTTGGCGATTTCAATGTTTCTGCTAACTTGGGTTGGAGTTATTCTAACTATGGCTCACTGACTCGTGGCTATAAAGGCCCGTTGAAAGGTGTGCCTAATAAGTTTGCCGTTTCTAACATCGACCCGGCTAACGGTCGTACATCAGAATCGGGTGGTGACTCACAAGTACGTAACCATGCAGCTTTCGCCAACGCTGAATTTGGATGGAGAAGCATGTTATATTTAACATTGACAGGACGTTTGGACTGGAACTCTCGTTTAGTAAACACTGACGAAAATCCGTTCTTCTATCCTTCAGTAGGTTTGTCTGCTATCATCTCTGAAATGGTGAAGATGCCAGAATTCATTTCTTACATGAAAGTTCGTGGTTCTTACACTCAGGTAGGTGCTCCTATCTCTCGTTCTGGTTTGACTCCGGGCACTGTAACTACTCCTATCGTGGGTGGTACTTTGAAACCTACAGGTATCTATCCGTTCACAGACTTCAAACCTGAAAAGACTAACTCTTACGAATTCGGTTTGGCAGTTCGCTTGTGGAAGAAGTTCAATGCAGAAGTAACTTATTATAAGTCTAATACATTCAACCAGACATTCCAGGGTTCATTGCCCGAATCTACCGGTTACAAGTCTATCTACTTGCAGGCAGGTAACGTAGAAAATCGCGGTTGGGAAGCTTCTTTCAACTACTCTGATAAATTTAAGAATGGTTTCGCTGTTTCTTCTACAGTAACGTTCTCTAAGAACATCAATGAAATCAAGGAAATGGTAAGCGATTATCATACCGATTTGATGAGCGAACCTCTCAACATTCCTGAAGTTTTGAAGGATAGAGGTCGTACAATCTTGAAAGTAGGCGGTAGCATCCATGACATTTACGCTACTCGTTTCTTCAAGAAAGATGGTCAGGGCTTCGTGAGCGTAAGTACAGATGGTAAGTTCGAAATGGAAGATGGCGCTCCTGTTTACTTGGGTAAAGTAGCTCCTAAGTTCAATATGGGTTGGAACAACTCAATTTCTTATAAGGGTCTTGGCTTGAGCTTCTTGATCAACGGACGTTTCGGTGGTGTTGTTACTTCTTCTACAGAAGCTATTTTGGACCGCTTCGGCGTATCTCAGCGCAGTGCTGACGCACGCGATAACGGTGGCGCTTTGTTCCCGGGTCAGGGTACTGTAAACGCTAAGGCATACTACCAGATGATAGGTACAGGTAACTATCAGACTTCAAGCTACTACTTGTACAGCGCAACAAATGTTCGTTTGCAGGAATTGACACTTAGCTATACAATGCCTAACAAGTGGTTTGGCAATATCTTGAAAGACGTTAACATCTCTTTCATCGCTAACAACCCATGGATGCTTTATTGCAAGGCTCCGTTCGATCCAGAACTGACTCCTTCTACAGCTACCTTCGGACAAGGTAATGACTATTTTATGCAACCAAGTGTTCGTAGCTTTGGTTTCGGTGTGAAATTTAAACTTTAAAAAACAACTATGAAAAGTATGAATCGACATAAATTGTTTGCCATCGCTCTTGGTGCAATTGCAATGACTTCATGTGATTTTGAAGCGGTTAATACCAATCCTTATGAGATGACCGAACAAGAAGGTATGATGGATGGCTACGCTGTTGGTGGCTTGATTACAGCTATGGAAAAGACTGTTTTCCCTACAGGTACCCAAGCCGATGATACCGACCCAGTGAATCAGTATCAAATTGCTTATAACCTCTCTGGTGATGCATGGAGTGGATATATTGGCATGAACAATACATTTAATGGTGGTAACTGTCACCTGAATTATGTATTGGTAGACGACTGGATTTCTTCAACTTTCCGTAACTCTTATACCAACCTTTTGGATCCTTGGAAAAAACTGACAGCTTACGCTAACCAATATAATTCTCCTGAAATTGCTGCTATAGCTCAGGTATTGAAAATCTCTGGTTGGCACAAGGTATTGGAATGCTTTGGTCCTATTCCGTATTCTAAGGCAGGTTCAGGCGAAATCAATGTACCTTACGATTCTGAAAAGGATGTATATAAAGGTATGTTGAGCGACTTGGAAGCAGCGGTTACAGTATTGACTCCTTTGGCAAAAGCCGGAGTTAAGGTATTGGGCGACTACGATTTGGTATACGAAGGAAACACAACAAAATGGGTGAAATACGCTAACTCTTTGATGCTCCGTTTGGCTATGCGTTTGCGTGAAGCTCGCGATGCTGAAATGCAGTCTTGGTCTAAAGAATATGCTAAGAAGGCTTTGACACATGATATCGGTGTGATGACAGAAGCTCAAGATGCAGCAGCGGCAGGTACTGGTGCAGGTATTTCTTTGCGTAACCCTATTTTCTGGATTTCAGACAACTACAACGATGCTCGTGTAGGTACTACTATCTTGTCTTATCTTACAGGATATAACGACCCTCGTTTGAGCGCATATTGCTTGCCAGTACATGCAGAATGTACAGTAGGTGTTGTAGCATTCGACGGTAAGAAATATCAGGGAGTGCCTCTGGGACACACAGAAACTCGTACTGATGATAAGTCTTGGTATAAAGATTCTTATTACTTCTATTCTAAGCCTAATTTGACAGCAAACTCTCCTCTATACTGGATGCGTACTTCTGAAGTATTATTCTTGCGTGCTGAGGCTGCTTTGTACTATGGAGCGGAATTCGGTGATGCTGAAGCTTTATACAAAGCTGGTATTGCAATGTCGTTTGCTGAAAACGGTGTTCAGGGTTCTGTAGATTCTTATATGAATTCAGGCAAAACACCGAGTGCTGTAGAAAACAGCTCACGTTATTATGGTTATCCTTCTCCTGCTCCTTGCGAAACAACAGCTAAATTCAGCGGTTCAACAGAGCAGAAGCTTGAAAAAATCATGATTCAGAAATATATCGCTATGTTCCCTAACGGTCAGGAAGCTTGGACTGAATTCAGACGTACTGGTTATCCTAAGTTGAACCCGATTATTCCTGGAGGTAACTATAATAAATCTAATATCTCTGACGAACGCGGTATCCGTCGTATGATTTATCCGGTTAGCTTCAAGAGCACAGAGGCTACACAGCAATTGTATCAGGACGCAGTTCAGAAGTTGGGAGGTCCGGATAAGGAATCTACTGATTTGATTTGGGCAAAGCAAAATTAATGATAATACATTTAAATCTTAATTAGCAAGTATGAAAACATTAAAGAAATTATTATATCTTCTACCTCTTGCAGGAATGATGGCATTTTCTTCTTGTACAGATGTAGAGAATATTGAGGTTGAGCATATCGGTGGATACAATACCATGGAAGATGCTATGAACTCAGAATATTATGTAAAACTTCGCGAATATAAGCAGCAGGCTGTTAACTATGGCCGTCCGGTAGCTTTTGGTTGGTTCTCTAACTGGTCTCCTGCTGGTGCTTACCGTCGTGGTTACTTGACTTCTATGCCCGATAGCATGGATATCGTATCTATGTGGAGTGGTGCTCCTACCCGTTTTGAGATTACTCCCGAACAGAAGAGGGATAAGGAATTCGTTCAGAAGGTAAAAGGTACCAAGTTGTTGGAAGTTACTTTGTTGTCTTACTTAGGTAAGGGTAGAACTCCGGCATCTGTTTACGCACCGGTTGATAAACAAGCCGATGAAGAAGGCTGGACTAAACAGCAAAGAGAAGAAGCAAAGAAGAAAGCTCGTTGGGAATACTGGGGCTTCAATGGTCAGTTCGAAAGTGAAAATCACTACGAGGCTTTGAGCCGTTTCGCTAAAGCTCTTTGCGATTCATTGGTGGCTAATGACTGGGATGGTTATGATATCGACTGGGAAATTGGTTCTGGTGTATTCGATATGGATGGAACATTAGATCGTAACCAGCATTTGATTCATTTGGTGAAAGAAATGAATAAGTATATCGGCCCTATGAGCGACCCTGAAGGTAAAGGTCATAAGTTGATATGTATAGATGGTGGCTTTGGCTCTCTTGTAGAACCTTTGAAGGGTTATGTTGACTACTGGATTATTCAGAGCTACGGTCGTGTATCAAGCTTGGATTATTATGAAGAACCTCATAAGTTTATTATTACTGAAAACTTTGAGTCCTATTCTGCAAGCGGTGGTAGATTGTTGGAACAAGCTCGTTATATGCCAAACCATGGATATAAAGGTGGTGTAGGAGCATACCGTGTAGACAACGACTACGATAACAAACCTGATTACAAGTGGATGCGTCAGGCTATCCGTATCAATCAGGAGACATTCCAACAGTGGAAAGAACAGCAGGGTAAAACCGAAGAAAGCAACAACAATTAATGAGTTGAATGTTTTAAATTGATTCTTATGAGAAAAAAATATTTATTTGGAATAATGGGTTGTATGGCGCTTTTATTAGGTGCCTGCAAACAAAGCGAAGGAGATTTGCTTGAACCGAAAGTCTACTTTGAAAATAAGGAAATGACTATCGATGTAGAAGACGAAGCTACTGAAATGTCTTTTGATTTGACATCTCGTCTTTCTACAGCAAATTCTTCTGAAGTGAACGTATTGTACACTATTGCTGACGCAAGTGTAGTTGACGATTACAACAAGCAGTATAAAACTGAATATCAATACTTCAATCCGGAAGATGTAGAATTGAGCAGTGCTACTTCTATTATACCTACAGGAAGATTGTACGCTGAAAGTGTTAAGCTGAAAATCAAGAACCTTGATGTGTTGGAAGAAGGTAAACCTTTCATTTTGCCGGTTCGCGTTAAATCATCTATCGAGACATTGCCAGGTACTAGCATGGTTTATTTGTTTATTAACAAGCCTGTGAAGATTACTAAAGCGGCAAGTTTCTCTAGTAACTACGTTCATGTTCGCTTCCCGGAAGGTACATTCTTTAAGTCATTTACTTACGAAGCATTGATTTATCCTACTAGTTTGTATGGTAATAATACAGTTATGGGTACTGAAGGTGTCATGATTTTCCGTATTGGTGACCCAACAGGTGGTACTCCTGCTGAATGTCTTGAAGCTGCCGGTCGTCAGAAATACAATACAAAACAGCCATTGCAAACAGGTCGTTGGTATCATGTAGCATTGACTTACGATCAGCCTTCTGGTAAGACTAACATTTACATCAATGGTGAAGTTGTAGCTTCTTCAGAATGGGGTATCGACGGATTTGCTCCTAATGATGATGTTGGTTTCAATATCGGTAAAATTGCTAACTTCCCATGGGGAGAACGTCCATTCAGAGGTTATATGAGTGAAGTTCGTTTGTGGAGTGTAGCTCGTACACGCAACCAGTTGCAGCAGAATATGCTTACTGTAGATCCTAAGTCTGAAGGACTTGAACTGTATTATAAGTTTAATGGTACAGAAACTCAAGAAAGCGGAAAGATTCAGGATGCAACCGGTAAGATTAATGGTGAAACAGGAGGTATTCCAATTACGTCGTTGGGTACACCTGTTGAAATAAAGTAAGATTTGTGCCCCTTATTTTTAGAATAGTATTTTAAAAATAACCATAAAAGCCCGAAACTCATTTTTGAAGTTTCGGGCTTTTTTATGGTTATATCGCAGCGTTTCTGTTTTTATCATTGCGTTACCCAAATCACAGTTACTGTCAGTCATAGGTGTCTGTGAGGGCATATCATGAAAATTATTGATAAAGTCGTCTTACTTCGACCGATACGCGTGCTTACTTCGGTCGAAGTAAGCACGTTGACCGACTCGAAGTGAGCATTTACTTCGGTCGAAGTAAGACGACTTCGTTGAAGAGTTTGTACAACTCGTATATAATACGAATGCACGTTTGTATATCTTATGCTAAGTTTATAGATTTACCCCGCCCAATTCTCCCTATCCAAATTACGATAACTTATGGCTTCGGCTATGTGATGAGGCAATACCTGCTCTGAGTGGTCAAGATCGGCTATGGTGCGGGCAACCTTCAAGATGCGGTCGTAGGCACGGGCTGATAGGTTGAAGCGTTCCATGGCATTGCGTAGAAGATTCAATCCATGCGTGTCTGGCAAAGCGAATTGGTGAAGCAGACGCGAGCTCATCTGAGCATTACAGTGCACGCCCGGTATGTCGGCAAAGCGTGCGGCTTGTACCTGCCGTGCCTGTATAACTCTCTCGCGGATGGCGGCACTGCTTTCCGATGTTCCTTTCTCCGCCAACTTCTCGAATGGCACTGGGATAATTTCTACTTGAATGTCTATTCGGTCTAAGAAAAGAGGGGCCGCTGATTGTCCCACTTTTTGGCTCGCTCCATGCCATCTAGCACTACGCCTACGATGATTTATCAAGGACATAGATGAATGGCCATTGTTTATGTTCACGATGCAAAGATAACACTTTTGTTTAATTAGTCGAGCCTTTTTGATTAGAATTGCTCCATTGTGCATAGACTCCATACATTCCCACATGGGCCAGGTGAATTTCTGATAGACAGAATCTAAGGAATGTATTTCGACGAGGTTGAGTCCGATAACATGTTTTTTGAGGTCTGTATTGCGGTATTGCTTCTTTACGACAGCATAGGCGCGTCCCAGATCCTCAAAAATGTAGGGCGCAACGTCGGCGAAAGGTTCCGATTCAAGACCATCCATAGTGATAATATAACACTCGGGAACCACATCATTATATGTGAACCCCACCAATATGCCACTATCTTCGAACAGATAAATATGTGCGCGGTTTTATTCTTCAAAAAGCAGCAATTTTGTTGATAAAAAATTGCAAATGCGAAATATTATCATTAACTTTGCTGCATCACAATATGAGAAGAATGGAAAGTACGGGGATTATAAAGAACGCAGGCCTAAAAATTACTCCGCAACGTAAAGTGGTTTATGAGGTTATGATGGAATTGCGTCATGCTGCCATTGATGAAATAATCAAGAGTGTGCAATCCAAAGATAATGAGATAACCATCTCAACCATCTATCGCATTCTTGATTCGTTTTGCAAGGCTAATCTGTTATCACTTGTGTTCCATCCCGAAGTGGGGAAAAGCTATTATGACATTACCGTGACAGAGCATCACCACATATTCGAGGGACAGAGCATCTTGGATTATATGGATGAAGGGCTTACGGAATTGATACGACAGTATTTGAAAGAAAAGAATTTTGCATCGGTTGACATTAGCCAAATACAGGTGCAGATAACGATAAATAACCCAAAGTTAAACTCTAAAAAGTAAAAAGTATGAGAAGTATCACGACTTTCGATTTGCAGTATGCACATCGATTCTATGGCTTCCAAGGCGAAGCCCAGTATCTTCACGGTCACACTGGCACACTGACCATTGAGGTGGAAGATACGGTTGAAGAAGGTGTAAACATGGTGTACCCTTGTAATGAAATCCAAAAGGTGGCATGGAGCCTGTTGAAGAATTTTGACCATGCCTTGGTGCTCCGCGAAGATGACCCTTTGCTTCCTGCCATTCTTGATGTGTATGAAAAGCAAGGCATCAAAAACGGCCATCCGCAAAACAAAATGAAAGGAGAGGCCTTCAAGACCGAATTGGCAACGGCTTACCCCAATGCCCGTCTGGTTGTTACCAAAGAAACCATGACAGTGGAAGGTATGATTAAGATTGTATATGACTTGTTGAAAGACAAACTGAACATCGCTAAGATCACTTTCACAAGCGGTGTGAATGCCGCGTCTGCCGAGTTTACCACAAAGAATAACATCGACCGCTGTCCTCTTTGCGGTGTCGCCCTCAACGCGGATGGAGTATGCCCAAAATGTGGTTATCGGGAAAAATAATCCACGTAAAGCTGCATATAAAATAAAGTGATGATGAAAATATGGGGCTGTGTCGTAATTAAGGTTTACGGCGCAGCCCCGTATTTTACAAGTTAGAAAAATAATTTGAAATTCGGCTAATGGCTTCAACCTTTGTTTCCATAACCACATCGGCATACACCTGTGTTGAATTTATGCTCGTATGTCCGAGCAACTTGCCTACTGTGTACAAGTCACTTCCGGCAGCCAGTGTCAGCACGGCAAATGTGTGACGGCTCGTATGGAAACTGACATTTTTCGTAATCCCTGCATCCGCAGTCATTTTTTTAAGATACCTGTTACATACTCCCAATATAGTCAGTTCAAACACCTTTTGGCTCGGCTTGCATCCGTTTCGCTCAGTCATGCTCGCTGCTGCCGCATATAACCTCAAAAGAGCCATGAGGCTCTTTTTGTGCCTTTTCAAATGGGTCATTAGGAGGCTCATGACAGAGGGACAATGGTCGGTTATCACATATAATGCATTCACATGCGCGCATGTGCGAAGTTTTTAAGGCTCGACTAATTAGGGATATTCAGTAAATGTCCCTAAAAAATACAATGG
>ULXU01034833.1_pt1 | contig 11374 bp, 7 predicted proteins | sample 1961521 | NCBI WGS metagenome assembly ULXU01 (sample SAMEA4835845, study PRJEB28245) | human gut metagenome | biome: gut microbiome; material: fecal sample | place: Denmark | collected 2008
TGTAACATCACATATCTGATCTGTGTTTACATTGCTTACAACTATTTTGTTACCACTTCTACTTCCAGTAGCACCTCCAGAACATATTACTGTTGGGTTTTCCAAAGTATACCCATCAGTTGCTTGTACTTCAAACGATACGCTTCCACCTGGTACCGTTGCTTTTATTTTGTCTCCTATTACCTGTCCTGTTCCACTATTCATTGTGAGTGTTACACTTTTTCCAACAGCAAGTTTGGCATTACAGCTTGTATTTCTTCTAACATTACTTATAATAACTTGATTATCTTTTGTTTCAATATTAACGCCGTTGTCACCACATGTTATAGTAGACCCTTCTACTACATAAGGTACTGGTGCATTTACTTCAAAAATTACTCTTCCTTCATAACTAGTATATTTTGTTTTACCTAGGACAGTACCTTTGTCAGTTGTTAAGTCAACTGCTAAAACACTATCATTCTGACTATACTTAGTTTCAAGTATTCCACTCATTACTGTTCTAATATCAAAGTTTACAGTTGAGTCACTTGTTATAGTTTGACTACCTGTTTCAGTTTTTACAACTACTGTAGCTTTAGGTGGGTTTTCGTATATCTCATAGAAATCTAATGTATACTCTTTACTATCATTTATACTTTCAGCAAATCTTCTAGTAAAGTTTTCAACAAACTTACTTTCTATCATTCTTATCTCGCCAGTTTTTCTATATAAGCCATAGTCAATACTGTCTATCATAGAAGCTTCCATAACTTCTTTAGTTAAGTAATAGTTTTCTTCACTTGTGCTTGTTAAGTTTTGTACAAGTATCATAATTGCTATAGTAAGGAGCCCTAGTACTATAAACAAATAAGACCAAAAAGTTTCTTTCATATACTACCAACTCCTTTTATAATAATATAAGTTATTGCTAGGTATATTAACATTCTTACTAAATAAGTTACTATACTTAGCTCTAAATTCATTTAAGAAAGTACTTGTACATCTTAAATTTTCATCACAGTTAAGTGAATAATCTAAATAATTACTATTTGAATTATAATTTCTTATTGTTTTCATTGCATCATGACTTAATGTAATACTATACATTGGTTCTTTTTTAGTCCATACATTTTCTCCATATTTTTGTATTTCGTCAATAATTTGTATAGCATTTGTTGTTAGCCAATTTTGCCCAATATTTCTAGTATTTTTATTTAAATCAGAATAATTTGGACTAAATTTTGAATTAGGAAATATATCACTTAGATTTATATTTCTAAAGTATACACCTAGTCCTGTTGCATAGTTATAATCTTCACACTCTTCTTCAGTTCCACTACAAGGATAACATACATGATATCCATCATTACAGTCATATATTGTTAATTCGTTTATTACGTCATAACTACAAGTGTATTTTCCGTCAGACATATGTCTATTATTAGGTTTACCACTTTCACCTAAGTCACTATAGTCAAGCTTAATTCCATAGTTACCTGTAAGTCTAGTAACACCTACTGGATATATATGTTTATCAAGTTCTATCCAGTATCCTACATTATCCTTATTTGTAGATGTTTTACCAGTAAACACCTGAGTATAAAATTCCGCATCTTGATAGTGTACTGTTTCAGTTTCTACTACTATATTAGCTAGTTTATTTTTAGGAATAACTAATGTGTTCTTAGTACATCTTGCAGAAGTTTCACTTCCTGTACAAGTCCAATAATTAATATAATCGGTTGCATTAGTTAAATATGGTGTCCTACTAAGGTCGTATAAAGAGCCATCACAGTCGCCCTTACAATAGTCTTTCCAAGCTTCTTTATCACTATATCCAATTGTAACAGCATAGTTTTTAGTTTGTTCATTAACTATATCAACATCATAATTTTCCCCATATCCATAGTTTTCTTCATAATCTATTTCTATCTTATTTCCAGGTTTGTAATTATTAACTATAGATTTGTAAGTTTTTAAATTAGCTCCAGTTGTATGGTTTCCATTAGCGCTAGTTGTATAATATGGTCCATATTTATTTTTAGTATATACAGCCGTTGTAGTTATACCACGATTATTACTATTATTATCACTCATAAAGTTACAGTCTTGTATTTGATATAATAGTTTGTCTCTATATTCTAATGCATTTTTATAATTATTTAATGCACGAGAGTAATTTCTACTAACATATCCAGCGTCAGCATCACTCGCACAGCTACAGCTACACGTTTCACACCATTCACTTCCCCAAGTAGTTTTTCCATCTTTATCAGTTGATGGACAACATCTACAAGAGTCAGAACCTGATCTACATCTAGAACTGCTGCTAGAACGTGTTTTTGTATGTTCGCCGCTCATACTAGTATATCCATTTGCATTAGTCGTATTAAATGAAGCGTAACTCCATTCCATGTATATTTTTGCTCCAGCTGGACAACTACAGTGATCCGCACTACATCCATCATCGGTTTCATAATCAGTATAAGTTCCACCATTCAAATTATAAAATGCTTCCCATTCTTTTAATGTATTCCAAGTACTTAATACATTAGCATCTGCTTGTTTATATTGTGCTAACCAGTTATCATAATTAACTTCACTAGAACATTGTTTTCTAGAAAGTATTACTGTACTTAAGTAAGCTTTACCTGAATAATAACTACCTACACTATGTTGAAAAGCTTGCCCAGCATAAGCAGTCTCTTTATCCATAAAACTAAATATTAATGTTTCTCTACAGTAAACTTTACAAAATTCGTTTTCATATTCAGTCTTTCTATATTCTTCTTTGTATTTATCTTCAGAGTTAAGTATATTACACATTGTTGCATCTTCTATTCTACCAGTAGTTGAGTCTTCACAGTCATCTGGCATATTTTCTTCAAGTTCAGGTTTAGGACAATATGTATTATCTGTAGGTTCTTCGCATTCTTCACTAAATCTTTCTTTAGTACATTCACTACCATCTTTACATATATATTTTCCGCCAGGAGCAATACTACAAGAATTATCAGGTGCACATAAATCAAATTCTTGAGTTGAAGCATTGTTGTTTGTTCCGGTTTTTTTTGTAACCATTACACTTGCTTTAGCATTTCTATCAAATACATACATATCTTGATATTTACTAGGATTATCTATTGCTTTATAATATCCTATTTTAGATATTGTATCGTATGGATTTGTATAAAATATTTCAGCTTTCACTTTAACACACTCATTTGCTTCTAATTGTATAGTCGCTGTTATACACATCTTACTATTATCACTTTCACAAGGTGCAGATGTTATATTTCCTGCAGGTATTTCTTTTCCATTAGATAGTTTTATACTACTAATTGTTGTACCTGTAGGGAAATTACTTTCAAATGATAAAGTCGCTGTTTTAGTATAAGTATTATATGAAGAATGTTTATGAGTTACACTAGGACTCCACATGTCATATCCACTCATTACTTTTTTATATATCAAAATAGCATTAGCTAAAGCTGTACTAGAAGTAGAGTCTGCATATATAACACCGATTTTAGTTTTAGTTGTCCCTCCTGCATAACCATAATTTGTTATTTCATCCACTGTATGTTTATATATATTTGCATTAGAATATTTTTTAGAAGAAGCTGAGTCCCACCATCCTTCATTATCCCCATAATGCGCACTTAAGAATCTTAATGCTGTAAGTATTGTTAAATAGTCTCCATTATATTCTTGATTACCAATCATTACTGCTGCAGCAAGTGCACATGATTTATCAGAGTTACTCTTTGTACAAGCTTTCTTACTAACATCATACTCTGCTGCTAATTTATAGTTTTGAGCCTTAAATATTCTACCTGGGTTTACACAGTAAGCTGCTGCTCCATCAGAAGTTTGATATTGATTTTGAACTAGTTTCTTTTTAGATGTTTGAGTTGTACCACTAGTACTAGAACTCCATGTACAATAATATCTTTTTATATTAGGTGCTTTAGTATAACTCTTATTAGCAGTAGAATCCATATTTAAATCTTTAGCCCATTTACCATATCTAACTTGATCAATATATCCAGCTTCATTACCACAGTGACTTTCGTGATTTATAAAGTTAGACTCTGATATATTAAATCTCATTTGTCCACCAGATTTTAAGTTACAATAAGCTTTATTAGTACCTATAGCTGATTCTTTACAATTTTTTTGACTCAACGATTTAGTAAGCCCCCATCTAGTAGTTTTACCACAACTAGATATTTGATTTTGCCAACTACTACTAAGTTTAGTTATATCTATTCCACAAGTAGACTGACAAGTATAATACCAATATTGATAATTATTTTGATTACATTCAATATTGTATTTACCTTTTTTAGCTTCAGCTGTTAAAACTAACTTACCATTTTTCAACTCTCCTCTTAAATAACCTTCCTCAGTATTACCATCCCACCAATTATAGTCAGCATACAAAGGATTTACATGTCCATTTTCTTGTATCTTGAGAGTATCAGCAAGAGCATCAATCTTTAATGGAATTAAAGTTAAACCAGCTAATAACAATATTTTTAAATACTTCTTATACATATTGCTTCTTCCTCCTTTTAAATATAATAATTCTAACTATATAAACAATAGATATCACTAGAAATGGTATTAAAACGTACAAGTAATACATTTTTACATAATCTTTAAAAGTATAATGTACATCTAACTTAGCAGCTTCTTTATTTACTAATTTAATAAACTCAGTTAATGACATATCTTTAACATCATAAAATGGATTACAATATTTTATTGTATCATACCTATCATTACATACTTCATTTGATACAAATATATTGTACTTATTTGTACTAAAATTTATATTCCTAAGTATCTTATTAGAGCAACTTGTATCCGTTGTATAAACTTTAGCTGAATAATTAATTTTCTCAGTAACAGTTTTACTTTGAATAACTAACACTCCATCAGTAAAATTATCTTTTGTATAAACATCCACATCATCGTTATAATCATTAGTTACTTCTAGATATAACTCGTCACTCAAGCCATAAAACTCAACTTCACTTTTAACATCATCATAGTCATAACTTTCAAATATTGAATATTCTATATCATTTGCAAGCATCTGTGAATCATTACAGCTTGCTTCTAACTTACTTACACTCATGAGTATAGTAAGCATTAAAAACGTACAAATTTTTTTCATAACTCTTACCTCCACTATCATTACAAAATAATTATAACAAATTTATTCTAGTTTGTACATAACAAAAAGAATAGTTTTTCGCTATTCTATTCAATTTCACGCATTGTTTTTACCTATATTTTAAATTTTTTTATTTTATATTCCATGTTTAACTTTTCTATAAATTGTACTAAAAATACCAAATGTAATTCCACTTGTTAGAATTACTAAAAGAACTGGTATCCATGCCTTTTTAGCAAAATCAACTACCTTTTCAAAAAACGTTAATTCTTTTACTACAGGTTTATCATTAATTTCATCATCTGGTTTGTTATCATTTTCAGATTTATCAATAAGTCTTAAAAACTCACTTTCAGTTATCTTGTATTGTAAAAACTTATTACTACACACATTCAAACTTTCATGTCCAATACATCTATTACTTCCATAAAAAGGGTTAACATAAGGAATAGTCAAATTAATAACTCTTAAATCTAGCATTGCACATTCTGAAGCATCACTTCCCTTAATTGATACTTTCATGCTTTTCCCTTCTTCTAGTGAATTTAATTCCACACTTTCATTAGTTGGAGCATATTCTATATTATTATAAATTAACTTCATTTCAGGTGTTACATTATAAAAAGTTAGTTTAAAAGTATTATCGCTCATATATTCATAATTATAGTCAACATAACTAGATAAAGTAATTAAGTTAACTTTCTCAGTATAATCACACTCAGCATTCAAAATCATATTAAAACTAAATATCATGACTATTAACATTACTATCTTTTTCATATCACACACCCTTTACCATACTTAAATTATAGCAAATATGATGTTATTTATCAATAGTTTGTTAATTACTTCTAGGATTAATCTATTTTTCTAAACCATGTTGGTGTTTTTTATGATATTGATTTTGTTTTATCAATACACATCTGTCTTTTAGTATATTTGTGAATATTAATTATATCTTTTTTCTTTAAATTGTGGTATGATATTTAACACACAACGGAGGCAGTTATGGATGTTTATGAAGATATTGAAAAAGCTAAAAAAGTTATAAATTATAGTAAATTCACTCACATGGGTTACAATTTAATATATCCGTTTACTACAGAAAACTTAAATGGCTACATGAATAAGTTAGATTTTAAAAATAAAAAAGTTTTAACAGTTGGCTCAAGTGCTGACCAAATATTAAATGTATTTTTACTAGGATGTAAAGATATTACTTTACTTGATATCAATCCGTTTGTAAAATACTATTTTGACTTAAAAGTTGCTGGATTATTATCTCTTCAAATTGAAGAATTTTTATCTTTCTTCACATATAATAAGGGACTATTTAAAAATAAAAATTCTTTTAATCATGAAACATTTAACAAAATTAAAAATTATTTAAATGAAAACTCATACATTTTTTGGAATACACTATATAAAGAATATGATAACTGTGGTTTGATAATAAGAAAAAATTTATTTACTATGGACGAATACAAAGAAAAAGTAGTATCTTTATCAAACAATTACTTAAGAAGTGTAGAAAACTATAATTTAATTAAATCTAATATTGAAAATTGTAACCCTTTATTTCTAACGAGTGACATAAGAAATGTTAGTAACCTAACTAAAGAAAAATACGACTACATATTCTTATCAAACATATCAAGTTTCATTGAAAAAATGTATACGGATAGTGTAAAAGGTTTCAGAAAAAACATCTACGAATTACAAAATTACCTTAATAAAAACGGCTTAATATACATGGCATATCTATATGATTTTACAAACAACACTAAAACTAGACCTTACTGGGACATTATACATGATATAGATTTTATAAAATTTATGTTTGAAAATAATACTATATTAATAGAATATTTTACAGGGGTTAATGGGCTAGAACATAAAAATGAAAAAGATACTGATGCAGTTTTAATATATAAATAATAGAATTTTTTTAAATTTTGATATATAATTAATTAAGAGGTTTTTATATGAAAAAGAAAATTTTAATAAGTTATGTAAGTTACTCAAATACTTCTAAAAGTGTAGCATATAATATTTATGATAAATTAGATAAAAAAAAATATATAGTAAGTTTAATAGATTTAAGTGAGTATGGAAGTAAAATAAATATGTTTAGTAACTTTCTTTTTAAAAACAATTTAGAACTTTTAAGTGGTTTATTTTTAAAATTAGTAAACAATAAATTAATGGCAATTAGTTATGAAAAACAGTCTATAAAATGTTTTGACAGTGGTGAATTAAGAGGTATTTTTAGTACGTACAACCCAGACTTAGTTTTAACAACTCACTACTGTGCAAGTTATATTGTAACGTACTATAATAGACTTAAAATAACCAACACAAAAATAATTAGCATAGTAACAGATTACACAGCACATACTAGTTGGATAATGAATTCTAAAGAAATAGATAAATATGTTGTAAGTAACGAAATTTTAAAAAGTGACTTTATAAAGAAAGGAGTTGATACAAGTTCTATATATCCATATGGTTTACCAAGCAATTTATCTGCATCTACTGACGATTACGAGACAATTCTAAAAAAATACAGTTTAAAAAATGACAAACCAATATACTTATTCTTTATAGATATTGAAAGAGGTTTTGAATATTTTAAGACTATCATAAAAAAAGATTTACCAGTTTACTACATTCTTGCCACAAGTAAAAACATATCTTTAAAAGTTAAATGTGAAGAATACATATACAAAAATGATATTAAGAATGTATTAGTTCTAGGTTACACTAAAGATATAACTAATTTAATAAGTATAAGTGACGTTATAATTTCAAAGCCAGGTAGCTCAACTATAAACGAGTGTATTCTTATGGGGAAGCCTTTAATATTAACTTCGCCATCTAATAGTAGTGAAGTATTTAATATGAAATATATTTTAAAAAATCACTTTGGAATGAAAGCAACTACCCCTACTTCACTTAAAAGGAAAATAAGTCTTTGTTTAAATTATCCTTTTATAATAAATTCATATAGAAACAAGCTTAATAAGATATCTTCTGTATCTTCAAAAGAAAAAATATGCAAGTTAATTTATGATACTATAAACGAGTAAAGCCACACATTAATGTGGCTTTTTTAATTACTATAATTTTTAAAATAATTTTTAATTAGTATTACAGGTGTTCCTTTGTCTCCACTTCCACTTGTTAAATCACACAAGCTTCCTATTAAATCAGTGTATCTTCTAGGAGTAGTACCTTGACTTACCATTGACCCTTTTAACTCACTTTCTTTTTTTCTGATTTCAGTCTTAATAGCTTCGTTTAACTCTTCTCCTTTTAAATTAGAAAACTTATTATCAGATAAATATTTAAGTTTAATCTCATTTGGAGAACCTTCTAAACCTTCAGTATAAGCAGGACTTACAACTGGGTCAGCTAACTCCCATATCTTACCTACTGGGTCTTTAAACGCCCCATCTCCGTAAATCATTACTTCAACATCTTTATTAGCTTTTTCTTTAAATAAATCTTTAACTTTGTTAACAAAAACACTACCGTTTTCAGGAAACAACTTAACCTTTTCTTCAGTAGCCCTGTTACTTCCTAAAAGACCATATTTAGAATTATATCCACTTCCATCAACACTTTTGTTAAGTATATCAGCTAGTGTTAAAACATTTACTTCTTCTTTAGCTAAAATCTTCTCTTTAGTAGTATTTCTAGTGTGAATATCTGCACACAATACATCTTTAGTATAATCAAGTATTACTTCTGGGTCATTTGAAAATACAAACTCAACTTCACAGTTCTCTTTTTTACAAATATCCCTATAAAAGTCTACCATATTAACACCTGTAAAAATATGCTTAAAGTCTCCAAACAACTCAGTGTACTCACTTTCTGACATAACATAATTAGATAAAGGAATTTTAGAATTATTTAGTTTTTCTTTATCTAAAATATCATTACCTACTTCATCTGATGGATAACTAAGTACAAAAGTTATCTTGTCCATAGCACGCGCGAAAGCTGAAAGTAAAACAGCAAATCTATTTCTACTTAAAATTGGATACACTATCCCTAAGTGTCTAGTTTTAACCTTAGACTGTAAATCTTTGACAATATCGTCTACTGTACAATAGTTACCCATACTAATTGAAACAACCGCTTCAGTTATAGCAATTATATCTTTGTTTTCTAAAGACAAATTTAACTCTTCACACGCGTTAAGTACACTGTTTACTGTGATTTCTACTAAGTTATCCCCTTCTTTTATAACTCCGGTTCTTACTCCTATACTCATTGTTCCTACATTTTTCATTTTGTTCACTCTCCTTATTTATTGTATCAAATCTAATAATTAAAGAAAAGCATATTTACACATGTAAAGTAAAAGCATTGTAAAGAAAAAAGAACTAATTACTAGTCTTCATTAGTTCTGTAAGTCTACTTATCTCTTCTTCTTCCTTAAGTCTTTCAAATAAAGGTATACCTTTTTCTATAACCTTATTACCACTTAAATCTTTTTCACTTGTTAATGAATCAAACGCTTTATCTTCTTCACTAACATTTAATTGATTAAATATCTTCTCACTACTTTCTGGTATATAAGGCATAAAGAGTATTGCAACTTTTCTAATACTTTCGTACAAATTATACATTACACTCTTTAACTCTTCAGTCTTACCTTCTTTAAATAAAACCCAAGGCATAGTCTCATCTATATATTTATTAGTCCTTGAAACTATGTTCATTATGTGACTTAGTGCATTTTGAATATTTATGTTATTAACTTCTACTTCATACATCATTATTTCATTTCTAATATAATGGTCTAACAACTTGTCAAACTCTGTTTCTTTTGTACCCTTACTAATGACACCATCAAAATATTTATTAATCATTGCAATAGTTCTATTAACAAGATTTCCTAAGTCATTACATAACTCTGTATTATATATTTGAATAAATGAACTAGGTGTAAATTCTCCATCTTGTCCATAAGGTAAACTTCTTAATATAGTGTATCTTACTGCATCTACTGAATAGGATTCAGCAAGTACATCAGGATATATTGTATTACCTTTACTCTTACTCATCTTACCGTCTTTCATCATTATAAAATCATGAACAAAAAGTTTCTTTGGAAGTGGTAAATCCAATGCCATCAAGAATATAGGCCAGTATATAGCGTGGAACCTTAATATATCTTTTCCAATTATCTGTACATTAGCAGGCCAATACTTCTTAAATAACTCTTCATTATCACTATTGTATCCTAAAGCAGTAACATAATTAAGTAATGCATCAAGCCATACATACATAACGTGTTTAGAGTCATTAGGTACAGGTATTCCCCAGTCAAAAGTAGTTCTAGAAATACATAAATCTTCTATACCAACATTAATAAAACTGTTCATTATCTCATTTTTCTTAGTAACAGGTACTAAAAAGTCAGGATTTTCTTTATAAAATTCTTTTAATCTACTTTCGTACTTCCTCATATTAAAGAAATAAGTCTCTTCTTCAACTTCCTTAACTTCTCTACCACAACTTGGACACATTCCATTAACTAATTGACTTTCAGTATAAAATGTCTCACATGGAACACAATATTTTCCTTTATATTTTCCTAGATAGATATCTCCTTGATTATAAAGTTTTAAAAAAGCCTTACTTACACTTTCCATGTGACTTTTATCAGTTGTTCTAATAAACCCAGTATTAGTTATGTTTAAAAGTTTCCACAAATTTTTAGTATAATCTGCTACTCTATCAACATACTCTTGAGGAGTAATTCCCTCTTCCATGCTCTTCTTTTGTATCTTTTCTCCGTGTTCATCAAGTCCAGTTAAGAAGTACACGTCTTCACCTTTTTGTCTATGATATCTTGCTAAAGCATCAGCTAAAATTGTTGTATAAGCTGTTCCAATATGAAATTTACCACTTGGGTAGTATATTGGTGTTGTTATATAAAATGTTTTTTCCATTTTTATCACTTCCTTATTTATATTATAAATTTTATTCACAACAAAGTCAATTAATGTGTCTCATTCTGTTAGTCAAATTTCTTAATTTTATTCTAGTATCCCTTTTAGTTAAATCATGACTAAATAGTAAATTAAGTTCCAAAGTATGAAGTACAAAATTCACACTATAAAAATATGAATACTTGTCATAGTTTTCTCTAATATCAGAAGATACATAATCATATAAGTTAATACACTC
>ULXU01000407.1_pt1 | contig 11259 bp, 10 predicted proteins | sample 1961521 | NCBI WGS metagenome assembly ULXU01 (sample SAMEA4835845, study PRJEB28245) | human gut metagenome | biome: gut microbiome; material: fecal sample | place: Denmark | collected 2008
TTTACTATATCACAGTTGAACTCGTTTGTCAACAACTTTTTCATTTTATTTTTGAAACAATCGTTTGTTTCGACTGTTTCCGCTACTGTCTCGCAGTCAGCTTGATTATATTATCTTATTCCGATATATTTGTCAATACTTTTTTTACATTTTTTTACTTTTTCGACTTAACTGATTTTTTTCATGGAAAAACCCCGGTAACATTACTGTTCCGGGGTCTTCCGAGGAGTTTAGTTATGAAAATGTTAATCTATATAAAGGATTTCATCGAAAGAGGTCCCGCAGCGGCACAGCCTTTATTCCATGTCCTGCACGAATTACACCCTGGCGAGATGTCTTCCGTTCCTTTCGATGGTTACAGTATACGAAATAAATGTGTCGGAATTGTGTCGATTTTCAAAAACATTTCTAAAAAACCAAAAGGATAATTTTATTTTTCTTTAAGATTTTTTCCCTTTAAAAGTTTCCACTGTAGTTCCTCTGCTTCACCTGTTCCAAGGCTGTTTTCCATCTGAATCGTTCCCCGCCCAGCTGAATCATTTTTTAATCCGGCCGCTATCAGTCTGCGTTTTGTTTCACGCGCAGTCCCCGCACCACCGTCAAAAACTGCCACATCATTTCCAAGTACTTTCTGAATTGTTTCCCTTGCAAGTGGGAAATGGGTGCATCCTAATACCACGCAATCAATTCGTTCTTTCCGGTACGGTGCAAATAATTCCGTAAGAAACTGTTCTAACTCCGCACCACTAAGCTCTCCCCGCTCCACAAGTTCAACCAGTCCCGGGCTTGGCAGCCGCACGATGTCTGCCTGGTCCTCGTAGCGCAGCAACAACTGATGAAATTTTTCTTCCCTCAATGTCATCGGTGTTGCCATCACAAGAACCCTCGGCTCCGGTTTAAAACAAACCGCCGGTTTAAGTGCCGGTTCAATTCCGACAACGGGCATCTTAGGATATTTTTCCCGTAAAATCTGAATTGCCGCACTTGTGGCGGTATTGCACGCCACTACAAGTGCTTTTGCATTCTGTTCAATCAGAAATTCCGCATCCGCAATGGAAAGTTTCCGAACCTCCTCAAGAGTTTTTATTCCATAGGGTGCGTTTTTTGAGTCCCCGAAATAAATATAATTTTCTTCCGGCATCAGCTTTACCAGTTCCCGCAGGACACTGATTCCGCCCACACCAGAGTCAAATACGCCGATTGGCTGTTTTTTTATATCCATTTTCATTCCTGCTTTCTTTTACAGTCCTGCATCATCCCATGCAGCCCTGCTTCCTTTATCAGTCCGCGTAATAAGCAGCTTTCTGTCAATCTGCTCCTTTAGCTCTGTCACATGGGAAATAATTCCAACGAGCCTCGTCTGACCCGCCAGTTCCTTTAATACTTCAATTGCCTGTGCCCTTGATGCCGCATCCAGCGAACCAAATCCTTCATCAATAAACATCATGTCAAACCGGAGTGCTCCTGCATTCTTTCCTACAATGTCAGAAAGTCCAAGCGCCATGGAAAGCGCAGCCAGAAACGCCTCTCCTCCGGATAACGTTTTGACATCCCTCTCACTGTCTGTAATCAGGCTGTAAATCGACAAGTCAAGTCCCTCATTTGTCTTTTTTCCCACATCCGTATCTTCTTTTAGCTTTAGCATAAACTGATGTCCGCTCATCGTCAACAGGCGTTTGTTCGCTTCTCCGATAATCTGTCTGAAATATTGCCGCTGCACATACGTTTCAAAATCAATCTTGGAAGACCCTGCCAGTCTGCCATTTGCTGTGAAATAAAGACTCTTTACCACTGCATCTTCCTGTTCTAATTTTCCTCTTTCCGTACGCAGTTTTTCGCTTTTTTGAAGTATTTCACTATTTCTCGTGTATGCAGTATGCATTTCCTGATAAATCCGGTCTATGCCCTGATATTGCTCTTTACACTTTTGCAATATCTCTCTCTGCCCCGCAAGGTCCGGTCGAATTTTTCCGCGTGTGGCATCCGTAAGCGCCGTCACCTGTCCCTCGCCGTTCTTACAGGCATCCTGATAGTTTCTGCTCTCATCCTGCAGTTTGTCATGTTCCTTCTGTGAGAGTACTGCTGTCCGGTATTCCTCCACGGAGGTAAACCCTGTTTCCTCCATCGTCATCTGAAGTTTCTGCTTCTGTTCGTTCTGCTCAGTTAAACGTTCTTGAACCAATATTGTTTTCTGCTCTTTTTGCCCCTGTTTCTGGTCAAGCATCTCTTTCAGCTTAAGCTGCTCCTGTCTTGCCTTCTCTGCTTCCGTTCGCCTTGCCGCCTGTTCCTTTTTTAGCTGCTCTGCTGCCTGTTCTGCCTCCCTGCGGCTTTCAAAGGAAAGTCCTTCCGCAAGAAGTTCTGCTTCTCTGCGACAGTTTTCCCATTCCTGCCTTGCAAGTTCTACCGTCTGCTGTCCACTCAGTTGTGCAAGTTCCTGTTTTGCCGCCGCAAGCGCCGCCCGGCACTCATCCCGCACAGTCAGGTTTTCGTTATACTGGTGATTTGCATTCTCCCTTGCTTCCTCCGCCGCTTGACGTTCTTCTTTTGCAAGGTCTAGTTCTTCTTTTGTCACCGCCTCGCGCGAAGGTTCTGCCGGATTCGGATGATGCACGGCTCCACATACCGGACAAGGCTTCCCGTCTTCTAACTCCTGTGCCAGAAATCCCGCCTGTTCCAGCAAAAACGCAGCATACATCCGTTCATATGCTTCGACTTTTTCCCGTGCTTCCTTTCCTTTCTTCTCCCAGTCTTTCCAGCTCTCGTTTACAATTTTCTCCTGGCGTTCTGTCTCCTTCTCCTTTTTTTCAACGTTCTGTGTTTTTTTAACTAATTCATCCTGATAAGCTCTTTCCTGTTCCTCATAGCGCTTTTTTGCCTCCTGCGCAAGGATTCTTTTTTCTTCAAGCCCATCATACCGTACATAACTTTCTTCGATATGATGAATCTTTCGGCTGTTTTCTTCCTCAAAGGCAGTAAGCTTTTCTTCCATATTATTTAATTCCTGTGTTTTAAGCTCCTGCCTCTTTTGTGCCGTAAGAATTTCTGTCTCCAATGATTCTAACTCACTCACTGCAATTTTATAATCCCTCTGCAATTTCAGCCAGTTTTCTTCCTCGCTCTGTACCTGTTTCGCCCGCTCTGCCGCCTCGATTCTTCCTCTTCTTGCAGCTTCTTCCTCCTTCTGTAAATGCAGCCTCTCCAATTGCGTCTCTGCTGCCGCAAGGCGTTTAAACAGTTCTTCATCTGCTTCCATGGCACTGTATGTTCCATTTTCTTTTGACAGACGTTCCTGCGCCTCTTCCCGCTTTTTCTCATAACTGCTTTCTGCAACAGCAAGTCTCTCAACAAGCTCGGGCAGCAAAAGCTCCTCCTCAAGGCTCAATTCCTGCGGAATCACAATCTGTTCCATCTCCTGGGCAAGTGAGCGTTCATTTTCCCGGATGGCGTCATCAAGCTTTCCGGAACGTTCCCTCAATTCTTCTTCCACTTTCCGATACAAATCAGTATGGAACAGTTTCGAAAAAATCTTTTTCCGGTCATCTGATTTTGTATAGAGAAGTTTTAAGAAATCGCCCTGCGCTATCATTACAATCTGGGTAAACTGATCCACCGTAAGCCCGATAATTTCCACAATCTTAGCATCCGTTGCGCTTTTTTTCTCCGGATAGACACTTCCGTCAGGCATTACCAGTTCGACCGCACCTGCAACCTTCTGCTCTTTTCGTTTTCCGTTTTTTAACTGTTTTACAATCCGGTAATCCGGATTTCTGCGAATCGAATATTCCTGTTCTCCATATAAAAAGGAAAATACTACATACGTCTGTGTCTCTTCGGACGCATACTGACTGCGCATCATGGCACCATTGCGCTCTCCACCACTGGTCTGGTTATAAAGCGCATACGTAATTGCATCAAAAATTGTCGTCTTTCCGGCTCCGGTATCTCCGGTAATCAAAAACAGTCCGCTCTCTGTCTCCGGAAACAGGATTTCCGTTCTGCCTGCGTAGGAACCGAAGGCAGATAAAACTAATTTCAGTGGCCTCATACGTCCTCCATTTCCTTCTGCATATTTATGACAGTCTGAATCAGACTGCTTTCCTCCGCAGTCATCTCTCTGCCGTTCATTTCATAAAAAAAGCTTTGAAACGCATCATACGGGCTTTGAAGCTTCACTTTTTCCCCGGAAAATGCAAGCATCTTCCGTGTTCTCGCATTATCCACACGAATTTCCAGAATATGGTCAAACCGCTCCTCGAGCTGCTCCTTGGGACGGTATGCCTCTATATCATCTGTCAGTGTGATACTGACAAAATCATGATTCCACTCCTCAGGCGTATCCGTAAGGATTTTCTCCAACGTTCCGGTCAGTTTTCGCACCTGCCTTAACGGTTCAAGCGGAAGTTTTCGAATAACCGGTTCCCCTCCCTTTGCGCCAAGTTCCACCACTGTCACACTTTTTTCATCCAACGCTTCACTGACCGAATAGGACAACGGTGTGCCACAGTAGCGGTAAATTTCTTTTCCCATTCTCTGCGGTCTGTGAATATGCCCTAACGCGGCATAATCAAACGGCTCTAACACTGACACATCCACATTTTCAATGCCGCCTGCCATGTGTACCTCGGAATCGCTCATCTCCGGTGCCATTCCGGATGCCGTATAAAACTGGTGGCTGACTATGACATTCCGTTTTGAGATGTCAATCGTCTCACGCTCTAACAATTTTCGCACCGCCATATCATATCCAGTGATTTCTTCGTCAAAAACCTTTCGCACATAAGACGGTTTGGTAAATGGAAGAAGATAAAAATCCACTTCTCCCTCCTCGTCTGAAAGTGTTACACATTTGATATGTTCTTCCGGCTGCATTGGCGGAAGACCCTCGATATACACCCCGTGTTTTTCCAAAATATTGTTCGCAAAGGAAAGTCTTCTTGCACTGTCATGATTTCCTGCTATCACAAGTATTGTTATCTCAGGCGTTATCGCAGATAATTCTGTTAAAAAACGGTCAAATATCGCAACTGACTCCGCTGACGGGACCGGCGTATCATAGATATCCCCTGCAATTAAAACCGCATCCGGCATTTCCTGTCTGGCAAGCAAAAGAATCTGCTGTAAAATATCGGTCTGCTCAGCACTCATATTATAATGATGAAGCTGTTTTCCGATGTGAAGGTCTGACAAATGAAAAAACTTCATGGGTATTGTCCTTTCAATTCATGATATGCTATAATAAAATTATAGGTCATTTGTACTGGGGGCTTAACGATGGAAAAAGAAAAAAATACTCAAAACTACAAAACATGTGAATACTGCGGACGTCCGCTTCCGCTCGGCTACAAGGAGACATTTTGTCCCGCCTGCCAGGAAACGGCGCTCTTTCATGATGTGCGCGATTATATCCGTGCAAATGACGTGACGGAATTTGATGTTGCAGACCACTTTAACCTCCCGCTTTCGCTGGTTCGCAAGTGGATTCGGGAAGGACGGATTGAATATAAGAAAGACAATACCCCTTCTCTCATGAATCTTCACTGTGAACGCTGCGGTGCGCCGGTTACATTTGGAACACTTTGTCCGAAATGCTTAAAGCTTCTGAATTCTTCCGGTCACGCTGCTGCATCCGCAGCCTCCGGTGAGAGCACAAGAATGCGTTACCTCGACAGTCCGAAATCCGAAATCTGAAACAGAACGTCTACAGCGCAAAAAAGCCCGTTTAACGGGCTTTTTTCTATTTTAAAAATCCATTGATAATCTGTTCTTCTGCTTCCTGTTCTGTCAAGCCAAGCGTCATCAGCTTGATTAACTGTTCTCCTGCAATCTTTCCAATGGCAGCTTCATGAATCAGATTTGCATCCACACTGTTTGCGGTGAGCTGTGGGCTTGCTGTTACACAGGCATGGTCCATAATAATCGCATCACATTCACTGTGTCCTGCACAGGCTGTATTTCCATTCACAACCGAGAGAAATTCCTGTCTGGACTCTCCCTTTGCTACCGACCTGGAAACAATGTTGGCACTTGCCCCTTCTCCGTTTAAGTCCACCGAGAAATCTGTTTTAGCAAACTGCTTTCCATGTGTCATGATTTTCTCATGAATTTCAAGCGTTGCGCCTGCTGCAAGGTCTCCCCTGGTCACACGGTTTGTTGAATCGATTCCTTTTATCTGGGTCGTTTCCATTTCCATGTATGCACCTTCTTTCAGATGCACAATGGTCTGTGGATTCATGATATTCTCGCCTCTGCCGTCTCCCTCGCCATAATGGCGTTCTACATAACGCACACGGGCATTTTTCTCAAGATAAAAGGTATGAACGCCATCATGCTTAGACGTATCGACGCCGCAGTTATGAATTCCACAGCCCGCTACAATCGTCACGTCGGCCCCTTCCCCGATATAAAAATCATTGTATACACACTCAGAAAAACCGCTCTCGCTTAAGAGTACCGGAATATGCACACTCTCATTCACCGTTCCCGGTTTGATGATAATATCAATTCCGTCCTTATCTGTCTTTGAAACAATATCAATGTTTGCGGTCGTGTTTCTTGCGAGTTTTGCCCCATTTGCACGGATATTATAAGCCCCCTGCGGTACATCATGCAGTCCAGCCACCTGTTCTAATAAATTCTTCTGCACTAAATCCATTTCTAAAACCAATGCCTTTCCCTAAAGAATCATGCTTTGTCGAGTAACGTCTTGCACGCTTCGGTCGTATGAAGCAGTTCCGGAAGTACCTCTTCCTTGGTTCCCACTTTTCTGACTGTGCCATCTGCAATGACGATAATCTTATCTGCAATATCTAAAATCCGCTCCTGATGGGAAATAATCAGAATCGTTCCATTTATCTCGTCCCGCATTTTCTCAAATACGCGAATCAGACTATTAAAGCTCCAGAGATCAATTCCTGCCTCCGGCTCGTCAAAAATGGACAACTTGGTTCCACGGGCAAGAATCATTGCAATCTCAATCCGCTTCAACTCTCCGCCGGAAAGACTGCCGTTTAACTCTCTGTCGACATATTCCCTGGCACAAAGTCCCACTTCAGATAAAATCTCGCAAATCTCCGTTACGGACATTTCCCTGCCCGCAGCAATCGAAACGAGATCTTTTACCGTAAGGCCTTTAAAATGAACCGGCTGCTGGAATGCAAAACTGATTCCTTTCCCCGCACGCTCTGTAATGTTTAAGTCTGTAATATCCTCTCCGTCAAGCAGAATCTGTCCTTCGGTCGGTTTGATAATTCCGGCAATCAACTTTGCGAGCGTCGATTTTCCACCGCCGTTTGGTCCTGTGATTGCCACAAAATGATTGTCAATGGTCAGATTGATATTTTTTAAAATTTCTTTATTCTCGTGGTTGTCATCCACTTCATAGGAAATATTCCTTAACTCTAACATCCCATTCCTCCGAATCCGTGCCTGTTATTTTACTACCAGACGCGGGTATTTTACCATAATGGCATCGAGCATCTCCTCATCCGGCTCGAACTCGTAACGTATAATGTTGTTCTCACTCTTTGCAATCAGCTCATAAACCTTCGCATCTGCATTTCCGGATGTCAGGTTCTTGCACGGAACGTTCTTGTCATTCTCGTACTTGTAAACGCCTCTGTCGCCCTTTGGCGCAATCATTAACACATCTTCCATGGAAATCTCAGCCATCCGTTTCCGTTTCCGTTTTGCTTTGATGCGTGCCATATGTAAGTCTCCGTCAAAATAGGTATATTCCCACTCGATATCAGACTGAAATGCCTGGAAATACCAGATAACGCCAAAAAGAATCGCCGGAACTGAAAAAATTAACGGCGTAACAAATGTAGACATCAGAATACAGATACATGCCAGTGCAAACCATACCATAATTAAAATTTTCTTTCCTGTTGTTCTCTGTTTTGGAACAATTACTAATTTTTCGTGCATAATTCCCTCCATTTTGTCATAGCAAGCGCTTTTTCTATTTTAATTCGTTTTCTGAAAAAAAGCCAGTCCTTCTATGAATTTTTCTTTATTTTTTTTCTTTTTTCCTGTAAAATAAAGGCGAAAAAGGGGTTTCGCAAATTTTCGTTTCTATATTAAACAGTAAATCATACCACAGAGGGAGGTTCTTATGGTTAATTACGAATACAAAAAAGACTGCTGGCAGACATTTAAAGACGGAATTGTCCGGGAATGGGCGCTTACCAACGGTATCGGCGGCTATGCCGGAAGTTCTCTGATTGGAGCACACAACCGCACACACCAGGGCTATCTGATTGCAAGCCTTCATCCACCCATTGAGCGCTATCTGGTATTCTCCAAAATCAATGAATCGGTTGCCGTGATGGACGGAGAGAAAAAAAACGTCTATGATTTGGAGACTTCACAGCACAAAAAAGACGGACAGACCGTCTACGCCAACGGTCAGCAGTATCTCACCGAGTTCTGCTACGACGGCAGTGTGCATTTTACCTACCATGCCGGCGCTGTCACCCTGAAAAAAAACATTTGTCTGAAACAGGGGGAAAATGTCTGTGCCGTCGGCTACGAACTGGAAAATGACGGTCCCGATGCCGCCATCACGTTAGTACCACTTTTTAATTTCCGGGAACACAGCGCCTCGAGTACACCGGAAACGCTTCGTTTTACAACAACACAGACAAAATCCGGACTTTGCCTGATTCCGGATGCCAAAAAAGATACCGCCATCCAGTTTCAGGTCAGCGAGGGAACCTTTGTCCCGTTAGAAGAGGTCTTCGATATCGATATGCAGTTACAGATTGAAGTGGATCTGGAAACTGACGGCCTGGACTGTCACTATCGCCCTTATGCCGTAACCATTTCCCTGCCGGCGGGTTCCAAAAAGAAGGTCTCCGTTCTCTGCTCCGTGACCGAATGTGGCAAAACACTGCCCTCTGTTTTACCGCAGACCGCATTTGACCTGTTAGCCGATAGAGCCGCCTACACGAAAGCCATTCTTTCCGGCGCAAAGGATGATTTTTCGGCACGGCTGACGCTTGCCGCCGACCAGTTTCTGTCTGACCGGCAGTCCTCAGGACTCAAAACCGTTCTTGCAGGACTTCCATGGTTTACTGACTGGGGACGCGATACCATGATTGCCTTCACCGGATTAACACTTTCCACCGGGCGCATCAAGGAAGCAGAGGAAATTCTGCTCACGTTTTCCCGCTATATAAAGCACGGCATCGTTCCGAATATGTTCCCGGACGACAACCAGCCGCCGCTTTACAACACAGCAGATGCTTCCCTCTGGTATTTTTACGCAGTCTGGCAGTACCTTGCGTACACCGGAACAACAGAGGCATGGGATTTTGTAGAAAAAGAGATTTATCCGCATCTTCTGGAAATTATCTGCGCTTACCGGGATGGAACGGATTTTTCTATTTATATGGAAGAAGATGGATTAATTCATGCCGGAAGCGGCTTAGACCAGATTACCTGGATGGACGTGCGTGTCGGCGAATGGGTCGTAACCCCGCGCCACGGAAAACCGGTTGAGATTAACGCGCTCTGGTACAACGCACTGCGGATTATGGAACAGCTTGCACTCCATTTTGAGTCTGCAAAGGGTGTAAAAACTACTTCCGACGTTCTCACTTCCGCAGATTTTTCTGCAATGGCAAAACGCACCCGTGCGTCCTTCTGCGAAAAGTTCTGGGACGCTGCCCACGGCTGTCTTTTTGACGTCGTAGACGGTGATGAACCGGATGACCACATCCGCCCGAACCAGATTTATGCGGTTTCGCTTCCGTTTGGCATTCTGCCGGAGGAACAGGAACGTGCGGTTGTCGATTTGGTGCGCCGTGAGCTTTATGTAGGCTGTGGGCTTCGCTCCCTGTCCACCTCACACCCGGATTACCACGGCATTTACTGCGGTGCACTTGCAAAACGTGATGCCGCTTATCACCAGGGCACCGCATGGGGCTTCCTCTTAGGTGGCTTTCTCTCCGCTTACCTGAAAGTAAATCATCATTCTCCGGAGAGTGTCAAAGAAGCTCTTGTGATGTTAGAGCCGGTAAAACACCATCTCTTTGACAACGGCTGCATCGGTTCTATCTCCGAGATTTTTGACGGTGATGCCCCGCATAATCCAAGAGGCTGCTATGCCCAGGCATGGAGCGTCGGAGAAGTGTTACGCGCCTATACGCAGGATATTCTGCCGTATCTCACCTCTAACACATTCTGAATTTCTTAACACTGTAAGTCACCGCCACCCCGAAAAGGGGTGCGCGGGCGCTGGTGAACAATCGCTGATAACAATCAGTGTCTCAAACTCCTCTGGATTTTCCCTTTGGTCGTGTGTTAAAATATGAATAAATCTTGCTAATATTTGCCTGCAAGGCTCAGCGAGAACAAAATCAAAATTTGAGGAGGAAGCGGTATGTGGTTTTGGTGGTTCATTCTGATATGTGATTGTATTATTCCAGTGCTTATGATAATTGCAGGTAGAATGATGTGGAAGCATTGTCCAAAGAAAATCAATGGAATTGTGGGATACAGAACGAAAATGTCAATGATAAATATGGATACCTGGAAATTTGCACATGACTATGCAGGAAAACTTTGGTGGAAAATTGGCGTTGGTCTGCTAGGTCCTACAATGCTTATACACATTCCTTTTTATGGAGCGAGTGACGATACAATGGGAATATTAAGTATTATTATCATTGTAGTGCAACTAGCATTTTTAATTGGGTCTATTTTCCCAACGGAAAAGGCATTAAAAAACAATTTCAATGAGGATGGAACAAAGCGATAACTTCCTGTTTGGTGGGAAAATGCAAAGAAAGTAAAATCGTTGTCTGAGCGGAGTATATTACTATGGAAATAAAAAAAGCGGAAATCAAAGATTTGAATACGGTTGTTAAATTAAAAATGGATATGTTTACAGAAGTGGGTTCAATAGCTCTGCTACAGGATAATGCAGAAGAACAAATCTATGAAAAATATAAGGAATTATACCAGGAAGAAAAATGCTGTCACTATCTGTTGTATGAAAAGTTTGGTTTTTGCGATTCCGGAGAAATGGAATTATGGATTTAATAATGAATTGCTGTCAGATTCATCAACAAGCTAATTTCCATTGATTACAATATGACAATTAACAGGCTGTGTCAACTGCACATTATAAATTTTATTATTTTTCTAAAATGAAATTTAAAAAAAATAAAATTTTTACTTGACATCTGCCCAGTTTTCTAGTAGAATCTATTCTTGTGAGACGCCCAGTTAGCTCAGTTGGTAGAGCAGAGGACT
>ULXU01056315.1_pt1 | contig 11243 bp, 10 predicted proteins | sample 1961521 | NCBI WGS metagenome assembly ULXU01 (sample SAMEA4835845, study PRJEB28245) | human gut metagenome | biome: gut microbiome; material: fecal sample | place: Denmark | collected 2008
CAGTTCGAGCGTGATATCCTCATAACGATGTACAAGATCTTCCAATCTTCCAAATATCTCCATACTAATCTCCATTCCTGCCCGTCTTTCCGGGCATCTCAAGTTTGTGTGCAAGCACAAATCTTGCGATTGAAAAAACTCTGTTTTTTCAATCTAATATCCATTCTGCAGGCTCTTATAATCTCCGACCCATAACCACACGGTCAAGCCCTGCAAGGTCTTTTATAACTTTTATATTACTATAACCATATTCTGACATTATATCACTGACATCATGCGCCTGCGTGCAGCCAATCTCATACAGCAGCCATCCGCCTGACTTAATGTAATTCATGGACTGCTGTGTTATCTCCCTGTAAAAGTGCAGTCCATCCTCTAATCCGTCTAGTGCTATATACGGATCATGAATTCTCACCTCTTCAGTGAGTGTCTCAATCTCTCCGGTAGCAATATACGGAGGATTCGACACTATTACATCAAACAATTCATCATCATTAACATTTATATCAGAGAAAATGTTGCTTTTTACAAATGTAACATCATCTGCCCCAAGCTTTTCCCTGTTACCCGAGGCAACCTTAAGCGCAGCCTCAGATATATCTGCTCCTAAAGCACGTCCGAGCTTCTTCTCCAGAGCAAGCGTTATTATAATGCAGCCGGATCCTGTACACATATCGAGTACTGAATCTTTGGCATTAATTACTTTTAACGCCTCTGATACAAGCACCTCTGTGTCCTGACGCGGAACCAGCACATCACTGTTTACATTAAAGCCGCGTCCGTAGAACCATGCCTGCCCTGTAATATGCTGCAACGGGATATGCGATGAACGTCTGTCAATAACAGCGTCATAACGCTCAGCTATATCTCCGGGGACTGATTTGCTCCCATTAAGGATATATGCAGTCCTGTCCATTCCTGTAATATACTCCAGCAGTGCAAAGCTGTCATACTCCGCATCCGTAATTCCGGCATTTGCAAGTATTGCAGCACCATTATGACACATCTGTCTGTATGTCAGCTTCGGTGCGGTACTATCTGTCATCTCTGCCTACTTCCGTATGCCTCTGCTTGAATATAGGCATCTCTATGCCAATCTCTTCTTCCTCTTCTTCATCATCGACAAACTCAATACCGTCGGAATCCTGCTTGTCATCATCATCAGCAGCAGAATCGGCTTCATCCGCATCTGCATCAGCTTCATCCGCATCAGTTTCATCTGCATCATCCGGCTCGTAATCATCATCAAGCATCTCTATTCCATCATCCGATTCATCTTCGTATTCATCTGATTCATAATCTTCCGTCTCGTCATCATTTTCACCAGACTCATCTTCGTACGCATCTTCAGCTTCATCCATGACTTCATCTTCAAGATAACCTTCAGCATCAAGTTCCTCTGCTTCCTGTCCATCATCTGCAGTCCCATTAATCTCTGCCTCTGAATATGCAGTACCGTCTTCATCCTCATAGTAAAATGCTTCCGGTGGAATCTGATCATCCGGTACACCATCGTAGTACTCATCAAGGAATTCTTTCCAGTCAAATACAGCCTCGACTGCCTTTATTCCAACTTCAATCATGGAATCATCAGGTTCTCTTGTAGTCAGCTTCTGAAGCCACAGTCCCGGCTTGCTTACTATCATAACTGCCTTACTGTCACTGCTTCCTGCCCATCTGATTACTTCATAAGAAACACCGGCAATTACAGGCACAAGGAGAACTCTTACTGCTATCTGTAAAAATGGATTAGGCATCCGGATGAATATAAAAAATATTACACTAATAAACATTACAAGGAATATAAAGCTTGTACCACATCTCTTATGTTCCTTAGAGCTTGCACGTACATTATCCACTGTCAGTGCCATTCCATGTTCGATGCAGTTGATACATTTGTGTTCTGCACCATGATACATAAATGTACGCTTTATATCACTCATAAGCGATATAAGCAATATGTATATAATGAATATAAGCACTCTTACAAGTCCCTCTATAAGATTAAGCACCCACTGTGATACTATGAACTTTGCAAGAAGTCTGGATATATAATATGGTGCAACCATGAAAAGGGCAATTGCAAGAATAACAGAAAAGAGGATTGTGATTGTCATAATTACCGAATCAAGCTTTTCCCTGAATATGGCCTTTGCCACGTTGTCCGCCCTGGTAGGCTCCTGTTCCTTGGGATCTTCGTAAAAGCTTGAAGAATAAGTAAGTGAAGACATTCCAAGCACCAGTGAATCAACAAAACTTACCACGCCTCTTATAACAGGAACATTGCAGATCTTACTATGGTTCCTGTCAGACTTGCACTGCCTTGTTACTACATCTATTTCATTATCCGGCTTACGCACAGCTATTGCATACTTATCTTTGTTACGCATCATAACACCCTCAAGGACTGCCTGACCGCCAATTCCAGATAGCTTCATGAAACCTCCTGTCTGGTTCAACCGAACCATACACTAAAAATAATTTGCCTTATCGTAAAAAAGGTTGAGATTATACAATCTCAACCCTATCACCATCAACTTCTTGTGCAAATTACTTGCTCTCAACACCATACTTCTTGTTGAACTTATCGATACGTCCACGTGCTGAAGCAGCCTTCTGCTGTCCTGTATAATAAGGATGACACTTAGAGCAAACTTCTACGTGAATCTCAGGCTTTGTTGAACCTGTTACGAACTCGTTGCCGCAGTTGCAGACAACCTTTGCCTGATAGTACTCTGGATGGATTCCTTCTCTCATTACTTTCACCTCTTACTCTACTGATAATTCATAGTTAATAACAAATTTATCATAAAAATTGGACTAACCAATCTTATTTCTGATAAACAGCTTTTAAAGTATATCATACCCAAATTATTAATGCAACATATTTTTCAGGAAAATTAGAAAATTTTATTTTTCTTTACTCTCTCAACGAATTCTGCATTATTCTTCGTATGCAGGAACAGATCAAGAATTCTCTCCGCCGCCTCATCCGCACGCATTCCACTGAGAGCTTTTCTTGCTATCTCCATAGCCTGATATTCATCATGTGATAACAGAAGGTCATCCCTTCTTGTGCTTGATTTTGCTATATCAATTGCAGGAAATATTCTCTTCTCTGACAGCTTACGGTCAAGTACAAGCTCCATGTTGCCGGTTCCCTTGAATTCCTCGAATATAACATCGTCCATCTTGCTTCCCGTATCCACAAGCGCCGTTGCAAGTATAGTAAGACTTCCACCTTCTCTCATATTACGTGCTGCACCGAAGAATCTCTTAGGCATATGGAGTGCTGCCGGATCAAGTCCGCCTGACAGTGTTCGTCCGCTTGCCTGTATTGTAAGATTATATGCTCTTGCAAGTCTTGTTATACTGTCAAGCAGGATAATTACATCTTTCTTCTGCTCTACAAGTCTCTTGGCACGTTCTATAACCATCTCAGATACTCTTCTGTGTCTCTCCGGAAGCTCGTCAAATGTTGAATATATGACATCAACATGCTCTCCTTCTATTGATTCCTTAATATCCGTTACTTCCTCAGGACGTTCATCAATAAGAAGGATAATAAGATACATATCCGGATTATTAACTGTAATTGCCTTGGCAATCTGCTTAAGGAGTGTTGTCTTACCTGCCTTAGGCTGTGATACAATCATACCTCTCTGTCCCATTCCTATAGGAGATATAAGGTCTACTATTCTCATCGCTACTGAATTGGAATTAGGCTCGAGGTGGATCCTCTTATTAGGGAAAATAGGTGTCAGCGATTCAAATGCCGGTCTTGCCATGTTGACCTCAGGTCGAAGTCCATTGACTTTATCAATCTGATAGATGGCACTGAACTTTTCTCCTGAATTCTTGGCACGCTTCGGTCCCTGTACTATATCTCCTGTCTTAAGTCCGAATCTGCGTATCTGTGATGGTGCAACATATACATCATTCTCGCCCGGAAGATAATTCTCGCATCTGATAAAACCAAATCCTTCAGGCATAACTTCAAGAATACCGTTAGCATCAGGTCCTTCTTCCCTGATTGCCGTCTTCTCATACACCTGCTGTCTTTCCTGTACGTTATCTATCTTCTTATCTTTCTCTTCCTGCTTCAATGTTCCGTCAGCTTCACTTGCAGCAATAATTGCATCGATAAGTTCATTCTTACGCATAGAACTTATTCCTTTAATATTCTTGTCTTTGGCTATATCACGAAGAGCAGCCAATGACAAAGTCATTAATTTTTCTCTCATAATTTTAATCTCCATTATTTTATAAATTGTTTTCAGCACAAAAATAACTAACCAAATAAATCTGAATTAACCGGACATAATATCTCTTCTAAATCAAATTACATTATCAAACGTATATTTAAAATAATCTTTACCTGGGGATTTTTTGAAAAGTGTCATTGAATAAAATAGATTCATTTACTCTTGTATTATACCGCCTCATCTTCCAAATGTAAAGGAATTTATAATTTGATTGCTTGTTTGCTGTCATTGTGATATCATAAAAATCTAGGCTGTTAAGCCGGAATATTTATAATAAGTAGTAAATAACAATAACACAATAAGTAATTAAGAAAGGCTGGTAATAACCAATGACAGTTAATGAACAGGCTCTTAAGTTACACGAAGAGTGGAATGGGAAGATTGAGACTACAAGCAAATGCAAAATTGCATCAAGAGAGGATCTTGCACTTGCATATACTCCCGGCGTTGCCGAACCGTGTAAGGTGATAGCAAAAGACAAGGAAGCTGCATATAAGTACACTATCAAGTCCAATACAATTGCTGTCGTATCTGATGGCAGTGCCGTTCTCGGACTCGGCAACATAGGTCCTTACGCAGCAATGCCTGTTATGGAAGGTAAAGCTGTTCTTTTCAAAGAGTTCGGTGGAGTCAATGCCGTTCCAATCTGTCTTGATACTCAGGACACTGAAGAGATTATCAGGACTGTAGCTGCAATAGCTCCCGGATTTGGTGGTATCAACCTTGAAGATATATCTGCTCCACGCTGCTTTGAGATTGAGACACGTCTTAAGGAGATGCTTGATATTCCTGTATTCCATGATGACCAGCACGGAACAGCAATTGTTGTTCTCGCAGGTATAATCAATGCGCTTAAGGTTACCGGCAAGAATAAGGAAGAGTGTCAGGTTGTTGTCAATGGTGCAGGTTCTGCCGGCGTTGCAATCACTAAGCTTCTTCTCACCTATGGATTCAGGAATGTGACCATGTGTGATAAGAGCGGCATCTTAAGCAAGGGCAGCGAAGGTCTTAACTGGATGCAGGAATCAATGATGGATGTTACCAACCTTACACATAAGACCGGTACTCTTGCCGACGCACTTAAGGGTGCTGATATATTTGTCGGTGTATCTGCTCCTAATATCGTAACTGCTGATATGGTAGCTTCAATGAACCACGACGCTATCCTCTTTGCAATGGCTAATCCTGTTCCTGAGATTATGCCTGATGTGGCCAAGGCTGCCGGTGCAAGAGTTGTCGGAACAGGCCGAAGCGATTTCCCTAACCAGGTTAACAACGTAGTTGCTTTTCCGGGAATATTCAAGGGTGCGCTTGAAGGACGTGCAAAGCAGATTACAGAAAAGATGAAGCTTGCAGCAGCTAATGCAATTGCAGGTCTTGTAGCTGACAATGAGCTCAGTGATGTAAACATCCTTCCTGAGGCTTTTGACCCTCGTGTTGCAGATGTTGTATCCAGGGCTGTAATGGATAACATTGAAGACTAATGCTTCCTCATTATTATTCGTTAAATGAATATCTGCTTAATACATTTGGCAGTAAAATGTATAAATTAGCCCTGAACGCCCGGATGACATGTCCGAATCGTGATGGGCTAATTGACACGAGAGGCTGCATCTTCTGCAGTGCCGGAGGGTCAGGCGATTTTGCCGGGAATGCACCTACTGTCACAGAGCAGATTGAAGCCGGCATAAGACAGGTGTCGGGCAAGTATCACGGTGACGATTACATTGCGTATTTTCAGGCATATACCAATACATATGCACCTGTCGAATATCTTCGCAATGTATACATGGAGGCTGCCCTTAACAGCCATATCCGTATAATTTCGATTGCAACAAGACCCGACTGCCTTGATGATGGGATATGCAGGCTTCTTGCTGATATTAATTCCATCAAACCCGTCTGGATTGAACTTGGTCTCCAGACAACCAACTGTAATTCTGTGCGTTATATAAGACGCGGATATAAGAATGAGTGCTTTGCAGATGCCATCATGCGCCTCAGGCATTTTCATTCCTGTGAACATATAATCGCACATATGATAATAGGTCTTCCCGGAGAGACTACAGCTGACATGCTTGCCACTGCTTCGTATATATCCCGGTATGCAGACGGAATAAAGCTCCAGCTTCTTCATATTCTCAAGGGCACTGACCTTGCTGATGACTATGCTGCGCAGCATTTTCACCTTCCGGAGCTTGATGAGTATATTGATATACTCGAGGAGATTATCAAAAGACTTCCGCCAGACATGGTGGTACACAGACTGACCGGTGACGGTCCAAAGAAGCTTCTCATTGCTCCGATGTGGAGTGCAGATAAAAAACATGTTCTTAACACGATGAACCAAAGATTTATGAATGACTGCCTGATACAGGGTTCATTATATAGAAAGTGAGATTAACAACTATGCCTTCTGATTCGATGACGCTATATAAACTTATGATTTTGTATATGTTAAGCAGAGTTAACTTTCCGCTGAATAATAATCAGATTTCGGAATTCATGCTCTCTAATAACTACACTGATTATTTTACACTTCAGGAAGTTCTTAATGACCTGACAGAGTCCAACTTTATAGCCGCCGATGTATACCGCAACACTACGCAGTATCATCTTACAGAGGAAGGCACTGACACAATTGCGTTTTTCAACACACGTATCTCTAACGCAATCAAGGATGATATCGAGCAGTATCTTACCGATAACAAATACGAACTCAAGAATGAAGTTGGCACTATCGCCGACTTTTACCGCTCAACCAATCAGGACTACATCGTTCACTGCCAGGTAAAAGAAGGAGACTCAACCCTTATTGAGCTGAGTCTCTCTGTGCCTCTTGAAGAACAGGCTAACGCCATGTGTTCCAAATGGAAAGACGCCAGTCAGGAAATATATGATTTTATAATGCACAAGCTTATGTAATATCCGGGATTCTATTCCAGAGGTGCAAGTACAGACCTGTACAGCCTTTCACACCCGAACTCTTCAGCCGTGCCGTACATCTCATCCAGTTGCGCGAAGTTCTCATCTGAATGTTCAACTTCGCGTGAATAAAGATGTGTTATCTCAATCTGGTCTGTAAGCTGCATTGTGTAATCTTTTTTTATAAATCTTACAACATCCATCTCAACAACCATAAGATATCCTGTAACCGCAAGCTTAACTTTGCCAAGCAGGTCATAATCATAGACCGCCTTAAGGAAATATCTGAAAATGTAATATACCATTACATGCTCATATTGCATGTTACACTCAGGATATGAAGCCCAGAACCTTCTCACAGAACTTATGTAGTTCTTAACATCAGTCAATGAAGCATCAACGGCATCGTGCATGCGTCCAAAGCAGTCTCTGTCTGCCGCTATAAACTCATGAAACTCACCCTTAACCATCTCCATGCTGTCAAATATAGCAAGCAGACTACCGGTATGCTTATAATATCCGCATGCATTCGGCATACTCTTTTTCTTAGCCCCCGACCAGTCTGTATATTTGCGTCTGAGCTTTGCAATGACCTCATCAAACTTCTCAGTCCTCACATCTGCATAGATGTCATCACCTGGAACAGTGTACATTGCATTAATCTCATGAATATATGAATATCTGTGTACATTAATGCTCTTCTGCAGCTTCTCAGCGTAATGCATAAGTACCGCTATTCTCTCTCTGATATCATACGCACGGTTCTGTACAATTGCATAAGCAACTCTGCGCGACTGCATAAGTGCAAAATAAAATTCCGGTTCTATATCGTTATATGATGTAAGGGGCTTGCCATCCTCCATTGTCTCAAAGCCGGCTTTGCCTTCATAAGTAAGTATCAGATTAGCAGCAGTCTTACACGACAATGCTATTCCCATCTCACGTATATTGCCATATTCCTCCACAAATCTCGGATACATCGCACATGTCTCACACAGCTTGTCCTCTCCAAGTTCCGTATAAAGGTCACAAAGACCTGTTGCATTAAGAAATGGACAGTCTTTATCAGGTTTTAAGATAAAATGGCATCCGCCTTCTCTTGACATTACAGAAGCGAGCCTTTTACCGAACTCGCCTCCAACTGTCTCATAATATGCATATGCTTCTTCATCAACATCAACTTCCCATCCGGCACAGCATGTATCCGTACAGTCCTTGTCAATGCATCTGAATTCTTTGTAATAATCAGGTACTCTAAGCTTCATCTGCTTCCTCGTCAAACGGTCTGTTAAGTTCTTCTGTTCCTTCAAGTACAAATCTTCCGTCAGCAATTATCTGTACCTTACTTCCGTCAGACATAACAGCACTTATCTCGCCAATCTCATCATACGGTATTGTAATATCCGTGTGACAGTTAAAATATGCCTTCTCCGGCTCTGTCTTACGCAAAAGAGTTATCTCATTATCGCGTGATATAATCTCTTTGCCGTCCGGATTATAGACAGCAACATCCTCCGCCCATGTATAACACGTGTCGCCCACGGCAAAATGCGGTCCCATCTTCTCAACTATAAGGATAGGGAGCTTGCCGACAATATCATATCTGTTGGCCATGACATACGCCGTCGTATTAGTTCCGATTGCGAACTCTCCAATCGGAAGTGTATCATGATTAAAGAGAATGTTCTCACGGATGTAACTCTTATTCTTATTGATTGCATTACCTTCGTCATCTACATCTATCGAATTGTCAAAGTTGTCACATACGTAATCCTCTACCATTCCATCCCTGAACTTAAGTGTAAGGTTCTTATAGAGAAGCCCGTTAAGGTAGACACGGCTCACATTAAGTGTTCCTTCAGTTCCCTTAAGTCTTGGTGATGTAAATACTTCTCCAAGCGGAATGTTCACATCGGCAAGGCAGTTCTCAAATATCGTCTGCTTTGCAGGATCCCCGATTGGCATAAGACTAACCTTCATATCTGTCTTATTGCCATTACAGCCCTTAACAACAACATGCTGCGCTTTATCCAGAACATCAATTATGCTCTGCTGTATACGCTTATATTTGTCATAATCAAGAGTATTGATTCTGACCGTTTCTGCAAATATCTTTCTGTATTCATCAATCGTGTCTGCGATCTCAGGAATCGGATAAGCAATAATCGTAAAACTGCGTTCTTCTCCCTTTATATATTCATTTACAAGTCTGCCGGATTCACTGTCATACTTAACAGAAAGCTTCTGCTGCCTCTCATCAAGCTTAAGCGCTTCCTTTTTATTCACAGGAGCGAACGGCTTCTCACCAAACACTTCTATTACAGCAGGTCCTGCAAATGCAGCTGCCTCCGTCTTATACTTTTCATAAGCTGCCTTAAGCGCACCAAGCTTTCTTACCACAAAATCATTATCAAGATACAGCGCATTATCAAATCTGTGGTCATAATCCATCTGCTTATTAGGGCTTGTTGAGTAATAACCAATCTTTGCATTCATGCGTTTGTTAATCGTGTTGACTGCTGCCCTGTATATGCTCGGCTTAAGTCCCATCTTTTCAAACTGAAGTATTGCAGCCTTTACAACACGTTCAAATCCGATGCAGTATCTTATATTGACAATGCTCTTCCTGGTAAGATCCTTATTGCCAAGGACAAAGCCGATTCTAAAGCCTTCCGTATAAGTTGACGCCATTGCATCAATCTCTTCCTGTGAAAGCGAATTAAGATACTTTGCAGTCTCAATCTCATTGTCTGTTATATACTCACCGAATCTGTAGAGATATCTCAGGTCACTTAGATCCGAATTCATTATTATATCTACTGCAAATGACTTCGTAACATCGAGCTGCTCAGCAACACGCTCCTCAATCGTAACATCACTGTAATCACTTACATACCAGTATACTGTATCATATATTTCTTTATATTTTGGACGGACATCAGCAGTAAACAGGCAGTATATCTCCACAAAAAGTTCAACGACCGCTGTCATGTCAGCCATTCTCTTCTCATACGCATACACAATAAGACCTCTTAATTCAACATACAGGAATGAAAGTATTCTTCCGTACAGCTCGCCCATTACGCTTACGGCATATGCCGGATTGGCAAAGCTTGTCTCATAGTTCTCGTCAGCCACATCACTGTAAAGCTTCCTGTTGAGCATCTCAAGCTCTTCCATGCTCATCTTATCAATGACATTGCCATCTATCAGCGACTTAAGCTCATCCATCTTCATGATGAACTTCGCAACATTTCTAAAGTATGACACAAACTCTCCGCTTATCTCCCTGTCACATACCTCAATAATATCCTTCACGCGATCAACAGCAAGCTCATATCTCTCTTCCAGATTGTCATTATACATAAACTACCATTCCCTTCAAAACACTATATTCCCATAAGCAGCACTGCAATCATAAATATTGCAATCATACCGCACAGGAGTGAGCCGGCCTTAGAAAGTGAATAAAACTTATCCTCTTCCCTGAAACTGATAAGTCCTATACCGCATCCTACGCATGACAACAGCAGGCTGCACAATGCCAGACTTCCGACATATGCCCCCGCATGTCCCTGCACCAGAAACGACAGACGTATCCCATATATAAGTATTGCCAATGCTCCAAGCCCCATCAATGTTGAAATAGTTCCGCCCAATGACTGCTGCTTATCTGAGAATTTATATCTTTTAAATAATCTCATTTCAACCACCGTTTTTACACATCTTAATCAGGCGATACAGGACATATCCGACAGCACCGCCCAATGTGTTAAGAATTATATCATCAACGTCGCAGCTTCCCACACGTGTAATAAGCTGCACAAGTTCTATTGCTGCGCTGAATGCCGCCGAATAAATAACGGCTGCTATAAAGCCCGGCTTTTTACTGCTCATGGATATAAGTGCCATGCCAAAAGGTACAAATGCTGCAATATTACCAAAAAGATTAAGCAATACTGCCTTCGTTCCTATTATATCCCTGTAGGCAATAAATCGCTTAATCTCTCTTAGTGGTTCAAGATTGTATCTGTAACTCTCAGCAGGCATTCT
>ULXU01024072.1_pt1 | contig 11196 bp, 10 predicted proteins | sample 1961521 | NCBI WGS metagenome assembly ULXU01 (sample SAMEA4835845, study PRJEB28245) | human gut metagenome | biome: gut microbiome; material: fecal sample | place: Denmark | collected 2008
TCCATTGCCACAGGATGCAGATATGCCTCGCGCAGGTCGGCATAAAGCACGCGTCCCACAAAATTGTCGGCACGGGCATACATCAAATCGATTGCAATCGACGTGTCGCGCTCGGCGATGTTCTCATATCCCAGCGAGTCGAGACACTGCGCCGTGCGGCTTTTTGCCGGTTTCTCAGCCACGGCATGGAGCTGTTCGGGCGTTGCGCTTTTGACGGGCTTTGACGGCGTCCGGTGCGCATCACCGCAAGCCACTGCCACCACGGCAAGAAAAACGACCCACAGCCGTCTCATCGCGTTGTTTTCACTTTGCGGGTGATGCGGATTGTGTAAGAAGAATAGTCAATCTCCACTTTTCCCAGCCTGCTCAGCACCGACTGTCCGAGCAATATCGGAGCATTCTGAGTCTTCACGACAGTTGCCTTTACATTGTTCATGTCGAGGCCTCCGAAATTGACATTGCGGAGATTGACCACCGACCCCTCTATAATGTCGCCGCTTGCGGTCAGAAAACTTGACGAACCCATAAAGTCCTTGTCGCTTAGATAGTTGTTCTTATACATAAACGCCGCTTCCACCGCCGATATCGTGACGTTGGCAGCGCCTGTGTCAAACACAAAATGCAACGGCAACCCGTTGATGCTGCATTTCACCTTGAACACACCGCTTTCCTTCGTCTTCGGCACTTCTACGGTCTGATCCGTGTATTCGGCATTTTCCTCCTCCATTTTCAGTTGTTTTGACTTCAGCCGTTCCACGACCTTTTTGTAGCCGTCCATACTGCGTATCGAGTCCATGTCAGAATCGTTTTCAAGCAGAGTCAAGCGGAGAAAACCTTTGTCGACCGATTGGTTCAGGAAGTCGACCGCTTTCTGCTTGTCGCCAAACATTGCATAGTAGCAGGCAGCGTTGTATAAAACCATAGATTCCGCATCCTTTCCGATTTCAGCAATCAGCGCCTCCGCCTCGTCGGTCCTGCCAAGATAGCCAAGAAGCATAATGCTCGGTGATGTAGGATCGGGGACGGTGTCCATTTCAACAGCCTGCTTGAAATCGGCTATGGCTTTGTCCTTGTCGCCCAGATCCCAATAATGGCGTCCACGGAAGTAATAAGAAGTCACCATCGGCTGTAAGGTTATAGCCGTGTCATAATCGTCGGCAGCCTCGTTGGTTTTTCCCAAGTGGTCGCGCGTAAAGCCCCGATAGCAGTATGCGTCGGCTCTTTCCGGTTCAGCATCGAGATAGATGGACAATGCGCGGTCGGCGTCTTCCCATCGTCGTGCCTTAAAATAAGCCATTGCTTTGCTGTACAAGCCGTCGGTGTCGGTAGAGTCCATCTGTATTGCCCGGTCGGCGAAATCGAGCGCCATCTTCAAGTTGTCGGCCTCAGAATATGCAGCCGACAGCCTCTGTGCCGCCCCTGCCGACGGTTCTATGTCAAACGACTTGTTGAAAAACTCCAAAGCCTCCGTCATATTGCCGCGTTTCTCATAGGTTGCGCCTATAATGAACGGCCACAACGAATTGTTGGGGTCTTTCTTCGTCTGTATTTTCATTTTCGAACAAAGCACCACCGATGCCGAATCGGCAAGAGTGTTGACACAATCAAGCGCGCCCCCGTCGGTAATGTCGATAGAAAAGGCAGAGACCACATCGTCGGTCGCCTCGCTCCAACGTTTCTGGTTGATATAGGTATATGCACGCAGCGAGTAGCTCTGCGCGTTGCTATTGTCAAGTTTCACGGCATAATTATAATGCTCTATAGCCTTGTCGTAGTCTTTGCGGGCATCGGCATTGCGTCCAAGACACAGCCAGCCGAGAGGGTTGCCAGGCTCAAGCTCCGTTATCTTTTTTGCGTCAGCGTCAGCGAGTTCGTATTGAAATTGTTCAAAATAGATTTGCGCACGCGAGTTCAGATAGTCCACGTCCTTAGGGTCGAGATTTATGGCTTCGGAGATGTCGGCGAGAGCCAAGTCTTGCTGCCCAAGACCTGAATATGCGCTTGACCGTAAGTTGAAAGCCACTCCTCTGCTCTCCTTGTCCTTTTTGGTGCCTTGTCGCTGTTTGTCAGCATCGAGCCATAATCATCGACTGTTGTGTAGGCAATAGCCATCCACAAATAGGCATAGCCGTTTTTGGCATCGTCAGCCAACTCCTTGTTCAAGCAGTCGACGGCAGTCTGATAGTCTTGATTCTGAAACGCCTCGTATGCCTTCTGCATGTTGAACGTCTCCGCCTGCTTGTTTGCTGCCAAAAGTGTTTGCACTGCGCACAGCAGTGCAAACGCCAATACACCGAATCTTCTCATTTCTATTTCTTTTTAAAAATTGCACCTATTATTGCATTTCCTATCTTGCGCTCCAATCCCTGGCGGGTTGTTGGAATGCCTGTCTTGCGGGCAATCGAGCGTTTGACATTCGTCACGCCCAGAGCCCGTTTCCAAGAGAACGTGACATTGAGTCCTGGTAATATTTTCATAGCATTAAAAACTGAAATTAATTATTCCTCGTATTCCGTAGGGTCTTCAATCCCGGCGTCGTGGAGCGCCTCGATGCGCTCACGGCACGTGCCGCATTTGCCGCAATGCTTCTCTCCGCCCTTGTAGCACGAATAGGTCTCGGCATAGTTCAGACCGAGCCGCGCGCCGTGGCGGGCAATCTCAGTCTTCGACACGTTGGTGTAGGGGGCCATGACCGTGATGCCGTCGTAGGTTCCGGCACTCATTGCCGACGACATGGCGCGCACAAACGCCGGGCGGCAGTCGGGATATATGGCATGGTCGCCAGCATGGTTTGCAATCATCACGTGGCTCAGCCCGCGGCTCTCTGCCAGTCCGCACGCCACAGCGAGCATTATGCCGTTGCGGAACGGCACCACCGTGGATTTCATATTCTCGTCGTCGTAGTTTCCTTCGGGTATCGCTTCCGCGCCCTCGAGCAGCGAACTTTTGAAATACTTAGCCATAAAATCCAAAGGAATCACGATATGCTCTATGCCCAGACGCTCGCAGTGCATCCGCGCGAACTCGATTTCGCGACGGTTGTGGTTTGAGCCGTAGTCGAAGGTCACGGCAAGGGCAATGTTGGCACGGAATTCGTAGAGCAGCGTCACGGAGTCCATTCCTCCCGACAGCACAATGATTGAATCTTTCTCGTCCATCGTTTAAAAATTTTCTGTGAAATTAGCCAGCAACCTTGTCTTGCGCATCTCCTCATGCTCCTCGTCGGCATAGTTGGCAAAAGGAAGGATTGAGATTCCGCCACGTGGCATGAAGATGCCCTTCACCTCAAGGTAGCGTGGATTCATCAGTTTCACCAAATCCTTCATTATTATGTTTACGCAGTCCTCGTGGAAATCGCCGTGGTTGCGGAAACTGAAAAGATACAGTTTCAGACTCTTGCTCTCGACCATGTCCTCACGCGGAATGTAGTTGATGATGATTTTTCCGAAATCCGGCTGTCCGGTCTTTGGACATAGGCTCGTGAATTCCGGGCATGTGAACGTGACCAGATATTCATTCTCGGGATGCTTGTTCTTGAACGATTCAAGCACCGCGGGGTTGTACTGGTCGGAATATTTTGTGCCTTGGCATCCCAATAAAGTAACGCCTTGCAGCTCAGTTTCTGTTCTTGACATATTGATTATATGGTTTACAATTTGTGATATGTTCAATCGAAAGGTCGGCATCAGCCGGCGCCGACTTCCTTTGCAAAACTACCAATAAATTACGAATATAGCAACTGTTGCCAAGCCTATGTCTTGAAAAATGTGTACTTTTGCAGAATAATCGCCGTGCGGCGACAACAATCAAAAAGATAGACTATATGAAAAAAGCGAATGTCGGACACCCGAAAGGGCTTTATGTGCTGTTTCTGACGGAAATGTGGGAACGGTTCAGTTACTATGGAATGAGGGCAATGTTTGTGCTCTATATGGTTAAGTGCCTGTCGCTTGCCAAGGAAGACGCCTCCCAGATTTATGGCAACTACACCGGATTGGTGTATCTGACGCCTCTGCTCGGTGGCTATCTTGCCGACCGCTTCTGGGGCAACCGCCGGTCGATTCTTCTCGGCTCGGCAGTGATGGCTCTCGGACAGTTTCTTATGTTTGTCAGCGCGTGCATCTATACCTCGCCGACGGCTTATTGGCTTATGTTTGCCGGACTCGGGCTGCTGATTCTCGGAAATGGTTTCTTCAAGCCCAACATCTCGACAATGGTCGGCGACCTCTATGCGAAAAACGATTCGCGCCGCGACTCCGCATACACAATCTTCTATATGGGCGTCAATGTTGGTGCGATGATCGCTCCGCTTTGGTGTGGATTCGTGAGCAATGGCGAGAGCCCCGAGGGATTCAAGTGGAGCTTCCTGTCGGCAGCGGTGGGAATGCTTATCGGAGGCTTGGTGTTCTACTTCTTCAAAGACCGCTATCTGCATTCGCCCGAAGGCAGGCCGTTGGGAGTGAAACCGGAGAAAAAACCGGAGAAAAAGCAGGGAGAGGCAAATAAGCGTCCGGCATGGTTTTCGGCGGCGATGGCAGTGCTGTGTGTGGCTTTGTTCGCGGCGTTCTATGTTGGCGGAAGCGACATTATCGGCGCGGCGATATATTCAGTGTCGATTACCATTCCGGTGATGATAATCACCGACGGCTCGCTCACGACAATCGAGCGCAAGCGCATCGGCGTGATTTATGCCATCACCTTCTTCGTGATATTCTTCTGGGCGGCATACGAGCAATCGGGCGCGTCGCTCACGTTCTTTGCCGACGAGCAGACCGACCGCAACATTCTCGGATGGGAGATGCCAGCATCCTACTTCCAGTCGTTCAACCCGATTTTCATCGTGTTGCTCGTGCCGGTGTTCAACATTCTTTGGGATTTCCTCCGCCGCCACGGAAAGGAGCCTGCCGCCACAATGAAGCAAGCCATCGGATTGGCGTTGCTCGGTGTGGGCTATCTTGTGATTGCCTTCGGTGTCGACAATCTGGATTCGGCGGTGAAAGTAAGCATTATGTGGCTCACGACGCTGTATTTCATGCAGACTCTCGGCGAGCTTTGCCTTGAACCTATCGGTCTCTCAATCGTAAACCGCCTGTCGCCTGCGCGGTTCTCATCGTTGCTGATGGGCGTGTGGTGCCTGAGCTCCGCCGCAGCCAACAAGCTTGCCGGCGTGCTTAGCGGACTGTATCCAGCCGACGGAAAGATAACGTCGTTTTTAGGCTATCAGATTGCCGATTTGAGCGACTTCTTCATGATATTCGTATGGATGAGTTTCGCTGCGGCGATAGTTCTCGCGTTGCTGTCAAAACGCTTGGAGAAATTGATGTGATGAGACAGAATTCAGTCACGTTTCTTTACTTGCTTCTCGGCTCGCTCACGGCGTTCGGCCCGTTGGTGACCGACATGTATCTGCCGGCGTTGCCGGCAATGACCGAAAGTTTCCACACCTCGATGCCGATGGTGCAGCTGGGTTTGACATTCAGTATGATAGGTCTCGCCGCCGGACAGCTTCTGTTCGGGCCATTGAGCGACAAGTACGGCCGCCGTCCGCTGCTGCTCGTCTCGATGGCGGTGTTTATCCTTTCAACCATAGGCTGTATATTCTCGCCCACAATACATTGGTTTGTGGCATTGCGGCTTCTGCAGGGCATCGGTGCGTCGGGAGGCATCGTGATTTCGCGGTCTGTCGCCGCCGACAAGTTCTCGGGGCGCGAGCTCGCAAAGGCAATGGCGATTATCGGAGCCATCAATGGAATAGCACCTGTTGCTGCACCTGTCGCCGGCGGATTCTTCACCGACATCATCGGTTGGCAGGGCATATTCATCATCCTGCTGTGCATCGGCTTCATCCTGCTTGCCGCCGAGGTGGCATATCGCGAGACGCTGCCTGCCGCACGGCGTTCCGACGAGGGGCTGAAGCGGTTGGCGCTCAATTTCGGCAAGGTGCTTGGAAACAAGAAGTTCCTGTTTTATGTGTTGCAGTTTGGATGTGCCAGCGGAGTGCTTTTCGGCAACATCGCCTCCTCGCCGTTTATTATGCAGCAGCACTATGGCTTCTCTCCGCTTGTCTTCAGCGCGTTTTTTGCCGTCAATTCGGTCGCTATCGGCATTGCCGCGGCGTTGTCGGTCAAGTTCCGTCGCACGGAGAGCGCCACGTTTTACGGGAGTCTGCTGATGGTGGCGTTCTCTGCCGCTGAATTTGCGGCACTCGCACTGTCGGCGCCGTTCTGGGTATACGAGACGCTGCTGTTTGCCATACTCTTCTCGCTTGGGTTGACATTTACGTCGACCACCACGCTTGCTATGAATCTTGCGCGCGATAATGCAGGCACGGCTTCAGCCGTGTTCGGAGCCGTGGGATTTGCTTTTGGCGGACTTGTGTCGCCGTTGGTAGGGCTTGGCGATATGCTGACAACCACCGGAATAGTGTTTCTCGCCGGAAGCCTGCTCTCGTTCTTCTTCGCCGCATTTGCCACAAAAAAGTGAGTCGGCTCGCTTCGGTGGAGTGTGCGGCTTGAGGAAGGTGAAAGTTTCGAGATATTGCGCAGGATGCGGTTGTGTGCGCCAATAGGTGGCATTATGGCTTAAGGCATCCTATCGGTATGACAAAGACCCCGTCCTTGCGTTGATATGCATATTTCCCCACACCGATGATTACAGCCATGAATGAAGGCTTTGGCATTTTGTTTGTATCAATGTCGTTTGCAAACGTCAGCAAATTGTTGGCGCCTTCCTCAATGTTTTTCTCGCCGCCAAGTTTTATTTCCATAAGAGCGTAACTCCCGTTGCGTCGGTGCAATACGGAGTCGCATTCCAGACCTCTGCTGTCGCGGTAATGGAAAAGTTCTCCATCAAGAGCGTCTGCATATACTCGCAAGTCACGTGTCGCTAAATTTTCAAAGAATAGACCGAAAGATTGCAGGTCGTTGACCAAGTCGGTTGGACCGAGACCCAAAGCCGCAGTTCCAATGCTTGGGTCAACAAAATAGCGAGTGTCGCTTGTCCTGATAGCCGCTTTGCTTCGGATATTGGGGTTCCATGCCGGCAAATCCTCTATTACAAATAATTTCTTCAACGCATTGACATAATCGGCAACAGTATCTTCATCGAGGGTTTGAGAATCGTTTGACAGCATGTCTTTTCTGATGGTTGTAAACGGCACTTGTTGGGAAATGTTGCGAGCATACGACCGCATCAATAGTTTGGTGCGTTCTTGGCTGCGTTTTGTGTTGTCTACACGTTGAATGTCGGAACTCGTTACAGAATCGAAATAGTCTAAAGCCTGGTCGAGGGCAATTTCTTTTTGCAACAGTGTAGCCCAAGGCCATCCTCCGCGGCATGTGAGAAACGCTAAATCGTCGATGTCAAGGCTGTTTTCTTGGAAGGAAAGTGTTTTGCCATTGAACAAATCTCCAATGCTGACCGTTCCGTTTGATTCTCCTGATTCAAATAAACTCATAGGACGCATTTTGATGCGTGAGAACCTGCCAGTGCCGCTATGCACAGTGCTGTTGGCAAGAGGCAGTACAGAAGATCCGGTTAGGATGAATTGAGATGGCATCCCACGGTTATCTACTTCGTTGCGTATGGCGTCCCAGATGGGAGGCAGGGTTTGCCATTCATCAATTAGGCGGGGTGTGTCGCCTTCAAGCAGCGCGCTTGGTTTCAAATCGATTATTTGGGCGCTTTGTTTCAGCACGGCTGGATTCCCAAGGTCAAGAAAACTTTTGGACAATTGTTTGGCGGTAGTGGTTTTGCCACACCACTTGGGTCCTTCTATCAGAACAGCCCCTTTGCCGAGTAGTTTTCGGCTTAATAAATTGTCTGCGATTCTGTGTTTGTAATTTTTCATATCGTAAAAATTGGGGATGTAAAGATAATGCCTTATTTTCAGTAAAACAATAGTTTAGCCAAATTTTCGGTGAATTGTGACGATTTTGTTCGGTGAATTGTTGTGGTTTTATTCGGTGAATTGTGGCGATTTTGTTCGGTGAATTGTTGAAAAAATCACCGGTCTTTGGGCATTGCGCCATGTTTGGTGCATACGAAAGCCGCCACATCGACAGCCTTTTTATGGGCTTCGGCTATGGTTTCGCCTTTTACGAGCGAGGCGACAAAAGTGGCTGTAAACGAGTCGCCGGCGCCAACGGTGTCGACCACTTTGACTTTCGGTGTAGGCAAAAACGATGACTCACCGTCGGCAGCGAACACGTAACTGCCGTTGGCTCCGCACGTCAGCACCACAAGTTTCAGGTTGTAGCTGTCGATAATCTGCCGGCATCGGGCCTCGTAGCCATCGTCGCCGAGATTCAGCATCGGTGTCAGCGTCTCGATTTCCTCATCGTTGAGTTTCAGTACGTTGGCTATGCGTAACGATTCCTCGATTATGTCTTTGCTATAGTAGTTTTGACGCAGGTTGATGTCAAACACCTTCAGACTGCCGTCGGGCATGGCGCGCAGAAAGGCATGGATGGCATCGTGCGACATCTTTGAGCGTTGAGCCAGCGTGCCGAAGCATGCGGCACTCGCTTCCTCGGCTATCTCCTTGAACGACCGGACAAAAGCAAGTTCGTCCCATGCCACATTTTCTGTTATCTCGTAATGCGGAATGCCGTTGGCGTCGATAGCGACGTTTACGGTCGACGTTGGCAAGTCGGAGTCAATCAGGATGTTGTCAAGGTTGAGTTTGACAAGCATATCGTAAGTTTCAGCCCCGAGGCTGTCAAATCCGATTGCGCTTAATACGATGCCGTGCATACCGGCCTGCGATGCGTGGAATGCGAAATTTGCGGGAGCGCCCCCGAGTTGTTTTCCCTCGGGAAGCATATCCCACAATATCTCACCGATGCCTACGATGTAGTTCATCATTGGTTTTTAAGTTTTTCGATTAGTTCTCTGACGCCGACAGTCGCCGGTTCGGCTATCACCGTGACGTTGCCCACGCCCTCCGGAATTGCAGCCGGGCGAGGGTCGATATAGTAGATGGGCGCGTTCTTTGGCGCGTAGAAGAGCAGTCCGGCGGCAGGATAGACGTTGAGCGATGTGCCGATAACCACAAAGATGTCGGCCTCCTGGGCAATTTTCACAGCAGGGTCGAAGTTGGGCACAGCCTCCTGGAAGAACACGATGTGCGGCCTCACAGGGTCGCCATACTCGTCGCGCGTGTCGACCGATGTCTCAATGTTGTCGGGCGAGAGGGTGTATACGCGCTCTTCGTGGGTCATCGACCGCACTTTCATAAGTTCGCCGTGCAGGTGCAGCACGTGGCTGCTTCCCGCGCGTTCGTGCAGGTCGTCGACGTTTTGCGTTATGATTCTCACGTCGAAGTCCTTTTCAAGCTCTTTCAGGCCGAGGTGGGCGGCATTCGGCTTCTTGTTGAGCAATTGCCGGCGCAGGCCGTTGTAGAACGAGTGGATAAGCGCCGGATTGCGCACGAAACCGTCGTGGCTCGCCACGTCCATCACAGGGTAGTTGTTCCACAAACCGTCGGCGTCGCGGAATGTCGACAGTCCGCTCTCGGCGCTGATTCCAGCGCCGGTGAGAACGACTAACTTTTTCATTATTTTTCCTCCAGATTAAGAAGTTTGCGGAATCTCCGCGGAATTTCGATATTGTTGTTGATTTCCGAGAACAGCTCGCATCCTTTTCCCACAGCAAACACCGGCACAGGGTTTCCCGTGTGGCTGTAGGTTGTGAATCCGATTCCATTTTTGCGGTTCACGAGGCTGAACACGTCGGAGGAGAAACGGCTGAAGTCTTTATACAGCGTCTTGTCGGTTGCTGCGGCGTTGTTCTTGAACTCGTTGAACGAAGCCTTCAGCGCCGCTTCCTCGCTCTCCGACACCGGGATGTGGCTCCACAGACCGAGATTCTCAGCCATCACTTCCTTCACGGCGTCCCACGTAAGGTCGGTGTGCTGTGTGCAGTAGTCCTGGAAACGTCCTTTCGACATGCGTCGCCAGTCGATGTCGGCAAATGTAGGGTTGTTGTTGCCCTTGTCCACACCGATTGTCATGCCGCCGGTGTCGTGGTCGGCAGTGATGACGATAAGCGTCTCGTCGGGATGCTGGACATAGAAATCGTATGCCACGCGGATTGACTCCTGGAAGTTGAGCACCTCCTTAACCACTGTCGCTCCGTCGTTTGCGTGCGCGGCATGGTCGATGCTGCCGCCTTCCACCATCATGAAGAAATGGTCGGGGCTGACAGCAATCATGTGCTGCAGGCATTCAGCCGTGAGCTGGCGCAGGGTGGGCGCGCCGGGGATGCTGTCGATGGTGTAAGGGAAGTCGGTGCTCTCCGACGGGCTGCCGAATGAAGCGAGAATCTTCTTGCCTCCCACAGCCTTTTTCAAGGCGTCCATTCCCGACACCACGTTGTAGCCGTTGGCGCGGTAGTCGTCAAATACCTTGTTGCAGGCGTCTTCGCCATTGCGTGCCATCAGCGTGTACATGCCGCCGATGAAGTCGAAGTTGCTGCGAGCGCCGTCGTGGTTGATTTCCTTCCACATCTTGCGGTGTGGCTGGTGAGCGAAGTGGGCAGCCGGCGTAGCGTCGTCAAACGCCACCGACGTGATTATTCCCACGCCCCATCCCTGGCGTTTCAGTTGTGTAGCCACGCTTTCCACCGCCACGGTGTCGGCGTTCATACCAATCATCGAGTTGTTGGTCTTAATGCCTGTGGCAAGAGCCGTTCCAGCCGCCGCTGAGTCGGTTATCGAGCTGTTGGCGGAGTAGGTCAGCGCAAACGACGACACGGGAAACTGCATCATCAGGATGTTGTCGGGGCTGCCGAGCACGCGCCGGTTGTAGGTTTCTGCAGCCATCACATGGCCCATGCCCATACCGTCGCCGATAAACAGGAATACGTATTTGAGATCTGCTGAGGCTGTGAGCGAGAGCAGGATCAAAGCGAATGTCAGAAGAAATTTTTTCATAGGAGTTCTATTTTTTTGATTGTTTATTTATTTCAAGCATACTGGCGATGATGTCGCGCGAGTTGTAGAGGCGTGGTATCTTGCGCTGTCCGCCGAGTTTGCCGCTGCGTTGCAGCAACCAGTCGTCGAAGAGACCACGGCGAGCCTCCACGATTGACAGGCGGTCGATGAAAATGCCCTGGAATCGCTTCGCCTCATAGTCGGAGTTCTCTTGTTGTAGACATCGGTCGAGAATGTCGGCAAACGCCTCCATATCGGCAGGG
>ULXU01002994.1_pt1 | contig 11088 bp, 10 predicted proteins | sample 1961521 | NCBI WGS metagenome assembly ULXU01 (sample SAMEA4835845, study PRJEB28245) | human gut metagenome | biome: gut microbiome; material: fecal sample | place: Denmark | collected 2008
TTTTTAGTTGTTGTTTTCTTTCCATTGCGGATCCCCATCTGTACGAAGTAGGTTGGATCCTTGGATTTTCTGTCATACCAAATCTTCATACTTCATATAACATAAAACACAACGCCACACAACATATAATTTAAGAAAATTTGACAAAAAAATACCGCATTTCTGCGGCTTGTAGGGATTTTAGGGTTGAGCAAGTGTCGAAGACCCGACAGGAAAAAATTCCTTGCAAAATAATCTGCAATAGTATATAGTGAGTCCATGTAAGTATTTTCAAGGACTTTTATGAATCATTGTGCATTCAAATTCAACTGCTCTGATAAGGTAATTTCACTGTAAGATCACACGATTGAAAAGCATATGACATACCTGAGAGGATGCTTTCTAAAGCTGTCCCCGATAGAGGATGATAGAGGAGACAGCCGCCACAAGTACCTGTGGGGTGGGATGAATACAGGAGGAAGTAGTTGAGAACACAGATAATCAATGATCTGATGACGAACATATTTTTTAATCTGATCGAGACAGAGGACCGGATCGCAGCGGACGAACGGTTTGAAGGTTTAAGCAGCAATGACATCCGGGTACTGTCGGCGATCGGTACATCCGAGCCGAAATGCATGAAGGATGTCGCTGAGTATCTGCGGGTGAAAAAGCAGACGGTCAATCATTCCACGAAAGCACTGATCTGTAAAGGTTTTGCCTATAAGAAGGTCAATCCGGAGGACGGACGGTATACCTGGATCATCCTCACGGACAAAGGCGTGACTGCTGTGAACTGTTACCGTGCCATGATCCGTGATGCCATGAAGACTATGACCGATGATATGACAGAGGAACAGACCGACATCCTCATACAGGGTCTGTCCAAAATGAACAGATACCTGAATGCCAGGAGCATTGATGGGACTCTGAATGCGAAGCGGAAAAAATAATACCGTCATGCGAAAACGATTACGCACAGTCTGCCCAGCCGGGGCAGACTATTTTTTTGCTTTACATGAACCGCTTTATGTGTTAATTTATAGGGCAAACCAAGGAACACAGATATTTGGAAATGAAACATTGGGGGAGAAGAGCTGCAGACAGACAAGGAGGAATGGCCATGGCAAGCAGTGGCAACATCAAGTACGATGCAGGAACTCGTGGGGATAAAAACTGGATCCTGCAGGAAAGCACATTCGACAGGAGTAAATTACGGAAGATTGAATCTGCCTTCTGTCAGGGGAATGGCTATCTCGGTCAGAGAGCCGCACTTCAGGAAAAATACACCGTAGATAATAAAGGCTTATACCTGTCCGGGCTGTTCGACCGCTTTGGTGAGGAGGAAGTGACGGAGATTCCCAACCTTGCAGATTTCACGAACTTCCGCATTTGGCTGGATGAAGAGGAATTCCGTATGGTGCAGGGCAGGAGCATCCTCTACAGCAGACAGCTGAACCTGAAGGACGGCGTGATGGACCGGCATGTATACTGGGAGAGCCCGGAAGGACTTGAGGTGGAGCTGGAATTCGAGCGGTTTGTCTCCCTGGAGGATAAGCATGCCCTGTGCTTCCGCACCACCATACGCCCCTTCAACCGCAGCGTGACCGTGCGGATCGCCAGCGGCATCGACGGCAGCGTGACCAACAGCGGCACCCAGCATTTCCACGAGGCAGGCAAAGACCGGTCAGACAGCCGCATCATGGAATACTGCACCATGACAGGAGAATCCAGAGTCCATGTCGCACAGTACATGGGACACCGCCTGTACTTAAACGGCAAAGAGTTTAAGGCTGTCAAAGTCCCTATCATGAAGAGACGCTATGCCGGGATGGAGACCACTGTGGAGATCCCGCAGGGGCAGATCCTCATCATCGACAAGATCTGCTCCGTATTCACCAGCAGGGATCCGGAAGCGGCAGAGAATGAGAAGCTGTGGAAGACCACGGAGAGGGGACGGCAGGAAGCCATCCGGTACGTGGAAGCCGGATACGACATGCTGTTGCTGCGCAGCCGGAAGGCGTGGAAGAATTACTGGAACAAAAATGATGTGATCATCCGTGGGAGCAGTGATTTCGACCAGCTGGCAATACGTTTTGCCCTCTACCACCTCAACATTATGGTGAACAGAGAGGATGACAGAGTCAGTATCGGTGCCAAAGGACTTTCCGGAGACGGCCATGAAGGACACTACTTCTGGGATACCGAGATGTTCCTCATCCCCTTCTATCTGCTGACCGATCCGGAGGAAGCGAGGAGACTTCTGGTATACCGGGGCAAAAGTCTCCCCGGAGCGAAGCAGAAGGCTTACCGCAATGGCTACCGCGGTGCCATGTTCCCCTGGGAATCCGCAGGACTGACAGATGGAGAGGTGACCAGCGAGAGAGGCCCGGCCGACCCGATGACCGGAGAAGAGAGACCCATGCTTACCGGGAAAAAGGAGCTTCACATCTCAGCAGATGTCAGTTATGCGGTCTGGTACTACTACCAGGTGACCGGAGACCATCAGTTCATGCGGGAATGGGGAGCTGAGATCATCCTGGCAACGGCGGTATTCTGGGCGGACCGTGTGGAATGGGACGGAGATGTCTGCCATATCCGGGATATCATCGGTCCTGACGAATATAAAGAGAGAATCAATGACAACACCTATACCAACTATATGGTCAGACATAACCTTGGACTGGCACTGAAGATTGCAGACGTAATACAGCAAAACGACCCAGATTATCTGAAGCAGCTCAACAACCGCTGGGAGATCCTGGACATGCTGCCGCAGATCCGCAGGGCATACGATGGGCTCTGGCTGCCGGATCTGGATGGGGAAGATATCATTCCCCAGTTCGATGGATATCACAGGCTGGATTACATGGATATCAGCAGCTTCAAACAGATGGGCATCCGGGGAGCAGCAAGTCTTCTGGAAAAATATGCCGTGAACGACCTGAAAAATTTCCAGGTGCACAAACAGGCTGATCTGATCATGCTGCTGTGGCTGTTCCCAGAGCTCATCCCGGCAGACCGCAGGAGGGAGGCTTTGGAGGCCAACTACGACTTTTATGAGAAACGTACCATCCATGATGCGCCCTACAGCTTTGCCACCCATGCCCTGATAGCAGCTTCCCTTGGCAGGACAAAGGAGGCGTATGACCTGTTCGGTCAATGTTGCAGGGTAGACATGGGTACGGACGGCGAACCGCCCATGGAGGGAATCCATGCAGCAGTCATGGCAGGCATCTGGCAGTGCGTGGTACAGGGCTTCTGTGGTGTCCGCATACAGGAGGGGAACCTGATGATAGATCCCCATCTGCCACCGGCATGGGATGAGGTCAGATGCCACATCCACTATCAGGGAAGCGTACTGGATCTGTGCGTTGCCAAAGCTGGTGTGAAGATCAGCAACAGGAGCGTCAGAGAGGTCCCTCTGTGCTTTGCAGGACAGCAGATCACCCTGAGAGCCAGGGAATCACAGTATCTGGAACTGTAGAATGGGATATTTGAAAGCCGTTGTGAACACTGTACCAGATAAAAAACAGTATAAAAAACAAATAAAAAACAAATATAAAACAAACAAAAGAAAGTACACATAAAGAACAAAGGAAATGACAGAATGAAAAAACAGACCATACATCAGTTACTGGCAGACATTTATTATAACGCCCCACAGGCAGAGGAGATGGTCGTCAACAGCCACTATGAGGATCTGAGCACCAATGAACTCCATGTCCTTCGGACACTGGCTGTGGGAGAACATAAGGATGTGGAGACAGTTGCCAGAGCCCTACGCATCAATTCCTACGCCGTGATGGGCACACTGGATACTCTTGTAAAAAAAGAGTATATCACACAGGAATGGACACTGACAGATAAAGGCACCCGGGCGCTGGAGACCTATAAGGATCTCATCCGCCAGGGAATCGGGGAGATGGTGCAGAGCATGAGCGATGATGAAGTAGATACCATCATCCGGGGACTTGGATTCTTAAGCGGATACATCGATCGTCTCACTTCCCCGGAAGACTGAACACATCTTTTTTTCACATTCAGCAGAAAATCATAAAATCCACACCGGTATCCGGTGAAATCAGAAATGATTAAAATTGCTCCCTCTGCGGTACAATAGCCTAAAAAGGCATACCGCAAGGGGGACATACACATGAGTAATTTACACATTAATACCGAGACACTGACACAGTACAGGGCATACCTGGCAGACATGGAAAAAAGTCTGGCGACCATTGACAAGTATCTGCGGGACATCCGCACATTCCTGACATGGATGGGAGAGGATACCACGCTGTCCAAGGAGAGAGTCATCGCCTATAAGGCATGGCTCCAGGAGCATTACAAGACGAGCAGTGCCAACAGCATGCTGACCGCATTAAATTGCTTCCTCACCTATCTTGGAGAGACGAAGAACCGTGTCCACACCATCAAAGTACAGCAACAGATGTTCCGTCCGGCACAGAAGGAGCTGAGCAGAGAAGAATACGAGAAGCTTCTGGCTGCTGCAAGGGAAAAAGGTCTGGAACAGACCGCCCTGATCATGGAGGCCATCGGTGCCACCGGTATCCGGATCAGCGAGCTGAAATACATTACCGTGGAAGCAGTGGAAAAAGGAAGCACGGAAGTGACCTGCAAGGGCAAAAAGAGGCAGATCTTCCTTGTCCGCAGGCTCAGGGACAAGCTGGCTGCATGGTGCAGGCAGAAAGGGATCCGTAAGGGTCCGGTCTTTATCAGCCGTAACGGCAATCCCTTAGACCGCAGCAATATCTGGAGCCGGATGAAGGCAGTTGCCAAAGCCGCCGGAGTCGATCCGGGGAAGGTATTCCCTCACAACCTGCGCCATCTCTTCGCAAGGGTATTCTGGCAGAAATGGAAGGACATCTTCTACCTGGCGGACATCCTGGGACACAGCAATGTCAACACGACCCGGATCTATACTGTCACTACCGGGGAAAACCATGCCAGAAAACTACAGATGCTGGGATTGGTATCATAGCTTTACTGTACAGATCTCTGAATTTCTTGACCGGAAAAGTGCGTTGATAGAAAAAACTACATAATATGTATTATGTAGTATTACTTAAATGTTGAACACAAATATCTGCAATTAAGCATTGGAAAAAATGTACTAAAGTACCATAATTTCTCTCCGTATTAAATATATAGCAAATTTGTATGAGTAAGTCAATATTACTCATGGAAGTTTTTTCTGTTATTTTTCCGGGACATTTATGTACTGTTATTTTGCACAACCCCCCCCCGGATTTTTTGTGCATTTTTGTGTTTTTTTCTTTATTTTCCGCCTTTTTTTCTCGTATACCACATAATACATATTATGTGGCATAGCGACCCCTCGATTATGAATGATTTTCTCCCTGAATGAAATTCTCTCCGTATCTGCAGACCTTCAACACGCTCATGGGGAGGTCTGCGGTACTTAGGGGGGACAGTCTTTAATACCTTACAAGGGCATACGGAGGAGAAAACAACAATGGATATGTTGGTGCGGGAGAGAAGTGAGAAGGATAACTGTATAGGGAGAAATGCGTTCGACGGGGAAAAGGAATGTTTTTTCCAGCCTTTCTATTCGCCGGAGAAGCAATGCATCTGGGGAGCAGAAGCGCTGTTCCGCCTGAAGGATGAACATGGCAGTTATTACAACATGGACGACCTGGTGGCGAGAGCGGAAGCAGAAGGCTGGGTGAGTAAGATCGACTGCTGGGTGTTCCGGGAGACCTGCAGGAGGATCCCCACGCTCCGGGACTACGGACTGAAGCGGGTGAATATCAACCTGTCACCGGCAGCCTGCCAGAATCCCGGTACTGTAGAAAATATGCAGAAGATCATGGGAACATACGGTATCTCCCGTAGTGAGATCTGCATGGAGATCACGGAAATGTGCAAGGTAAAGGACGGCGACCATTTCGGTGCCATGGTAGATTCCCTGGTACATCAGGGCATCCGTCTGGCACTGGATGACTTCGGCAAAGGAGAATCCAACCTGATAAGACTGCTGCAGATCCCTTTCTCTACGCTGAAGATCGATAAAGAGATGGTCTGGGCAATGGAGGACAATCCACTGGCAGGACAGCTGATCGAGGATATGATCGCCTTCTCCCACCGCAACGGCATACAGGTGACGGCAGAAGGTGTGGAGACAAGAGAACAGGCATTGGAGCTTGCTTCCTACGGCTGTGATTACCTGCAGGGCTATTACATCTCACCACCGGTGAGCTATCCGGATCTCATACAGTTCCTTGAGACACGGGGACACAGAGATTTTCTCAGAGAATAAATAAAATGAGTCATACGGAGGAAAACGGAATGAGTACAAAAGAAAACCCCATGCAGGGCAAGACACCCAGACCCCTCAGACAGGGACTGAAAAGCTACTTCCTGAGGGTCATTGCAGCCATGGCGGTACTGCTGGTGCTGATCATAGCCATCGTCATCCGGCTATGGGTGATCGACCGGAACCTCATCAGTGAGGTAAAGTACGGCGCAGAACTGTACAAGGCAGAGACAGCCCATTATAAATGGACTAATGCCCTGGGGATGTCGTTGAACTACGGAACGGAATTCGACGGACAGCTGGATCCCACGGCATGCACCCTGGGACAGTTCCTGACGGCAGAGGCAGACAGCAGCGATCCGGACAGGAGAGCCTTCGTGGCAGACGTGAAGGGACTGCATGAACAGATCCATGCATCGGCACAGCAGATCCTGGAACTGCCGGATGCAGAGAAGCAGCAGAAGCAGGACATCTTCTTAAATACTACCGCACCTGCGGTGGAGCAGCTGGTCGAAAAGCTGACCACAGAGATCGATGCAGGAATGCAGAGGGTGGCATCTGATCAGTTACAGTTCATCATACTGTTGATAGCAGGCAGTATCGTATGCTTCGTATGCATGGCTCTGGCCGTACATGGCATCGGGGATGTCTACCGGTTCTTCGATAGAGAGATCACCGGAGTGCTGGAGCGGATCTCCGGCAAGGCGGCGAAGCTGGCAGAGGGACATCTGGATCTCGTATTCGACTGCCAGAGTTCGGTGGAAGAGCTGGTGACCTTGAGAGACTCCATGCAGTTCGCAGTACAGGAGCTGGGCAGGTATGTGAATGCCATCAGTGAAGAAATGGGAGAATTCGAGAAGGGTAATCTGGCGGCGGAAAATACCATCACCTTCCTCGGAGACTTTGCTCCCATCGAGCAGTCCATTGAAGGCTTCGCAGATAATATCAGCGGTGTGCTGTATCAGGTAGAGGAGTCGGCACAGGCGGTAGCGGACAGCTCCGACCAGATCGCCGCTGCGGTACAGGAACTGGCGGAAAGCACCACCACCCAGGCAGAGAGTGTACAGGTGCTGTTGGAGAGAAGCGAGCATGTGACAGAGTCCGTACAGGCTACGGCACAGAGTATACAGGAAGTGAACCGTCTGATCCGGAATGCGGAAGATATCGTGGATGCACAGAAACAGCAGATGCAGAGCGTATCCGGAGCAATGGAGATCATATCCAGACGGTCGGAGGAAATCCGCAGCATCAGTGATACGGTGAAGAACATTGCGAACCAGACCAATCTCCTGTCCCTGAATGCCTCCATTGAAGCAGCCAGGGCAGGCAGTGCCGGCAAGGGCTTCGCTGTAGTGGCAGAGAATATTAAGAACCTGGCAGCAGAGTCTGCCGATGCGACACAGCAGATCCAGGATCTGATCACAGCTACCATCACTGCGGTCAAGGATGGTGACCGCCAGATCCGTGATACGGCAGCGACACTGGAGGATATCGTGACAGTGACCAAGGGTATCGCACAGAAGGCCTCCGAAGTGACTATGAATTCACAGGAAGAATCCGATGCCATCATCCGGATCAAGGACGAGACCGGCAAGATCAATGAGATGGTACTCAACAGCTCTGCGGTATCCCAGGAGAACGCTGCGGCCAGCAGCGAACTGGCGAACCAGGCACAGCTGCTGAAGGAACTGACCGGCCGCATCACTGTCAGAAAGGTAAAGTCTTAAGACATGGAACACAGCGTTTATGTGGAAGAGGCAGAAACGTTGTGTAAGAATGAGAAAAACTCAGGGGATATTAAGGAATATGTATAGGATGTAAGAAAGGATACAAGAGGTACGATGGCAGGACGGTATACAAAAATAGCGGTTACATTTCTGGTGGTCACAGTTGGTGTGGCAGCGGCACTGGTAATGTGGAGAAAAGAAAATACCGGACAGGAAACAGACAGATTCTTTGATACGGATGCAGTGTCTGCGGACGAAAAAAAAAGAAGTGTGGAGTTGGATGAAATCAGAAGGGAACTACAGAAGGAAGCAGATGGAAGCAGCTTCCGTGTGAAAATCAATTCGTATATTTCGATAGATGAGGAAGGCATGGCAGACTTACTGATTGCTAACAGTGCTGAGAATGGCTACAACATGCAGGTCACAATTAAAGGTGCTGACGGGGAAAAATACTATGAAAGTGAAGAATTGGCTCCCGGAGAACAGATACTTACAGATACTCTGGAGAGGAAACTTTCCGGTGGAGAATATCCTGCAACAGCTTTCTTTCAGGCACTGGATCCCGAGACAGGGGAAGTACAGGGGAAAGTAACGGTGGATATTACCATAGAAAGTGACAATGATCATAGATAATAAAGGAGACATCAGATGAAAAAGAAAAAAGCACTCATAGCAACTATACTTGCAGGAGCACTAGCGATGGGAAGCACCATTACTGTAATGGCATACCCGACAACAAATGCAGCTTCCGGTGCACAGCATACGACCTTTGGTGTGGTGGAAGGCACCTACGAAGATTTCGGTGGTCAGGCTAATTTTGAAGTACCCCTGTATGTGACGGTGGCAGCAATCAGCAATGACAGTGCAGCAGTCTATAACGAGGGTGACTACACAAAAATGATGACTCCTACAGGCTATGATATCTATAATGCTTCCAGATCTCAGGCCGTAGCGGTAGACAGTATTGTAGTAAGGCTTTATGATACTGCAACCTGGAGTATTGTGGATACCACACCCACAACGGACAAACAGATGCAGTTCAGTATTGGAGACTTGGAACTGAAGCCAATGAGCACGGCCGGGGTCAAACAGGTGAGTTACAGAGTTGGAGCTACAGAGAATGCGGCAGCGAATCAGTATCGGTTGGAGGACGGAACCTTTGCGACCGAGGCAGGCGGATACAAAGACATTCCCAGACTCTCTTATCTGAGTACACTGTTAGAGACACAGGAAGATGGCATTCCGTTGAAAGGGACCGTGCAGTCTGCAGTCCGGAACCATACAGGAAGTACTGCGGCGCAGTTTCAGGTCATTTATAATCTGGTGCCTACTGATGGAGCTGGGAATGCCAGACAGGCAGCAGCCTATGTTGGAGATGACTGGAAAGCAGCAGGATATGACAAATTGGAAAATGCGGTTCCTTCAGCAGACTGATGATATAACGTTCTTCGAATAATACCTCTCCTCTGGTTTTAGGGGAGAGGTAAAGTGGTAATTAAGAAAATGTGCAAATGGAGGCGTGATGTGGACGGAACGAAGAACCGTGGAAAACAAAAGCTGATACAGAAAGCAGTGTCCGGATTTGTGATTGCTGCATGTCTGGCAGGGGGATTGCAGATAAAGCAACAAATCTATGCGGCGGATATTACGAACCCGGCAGCTAAGACTGAAGTGACAGTAGGAGTCACAGAGAGAGTCAATGATGTAAGCATTGAGGTTCCACTCTATGTTACCGTAGGTCTTACCAGGGATGAGGATGGAACAGAACGATTAAATCACGTAGTGAATCCCGAAGGATATTATATAGAAAACAGGAGTTGGAAAAATAGAGACCTGATTATCAGTGACATTGAAGTGGTTCCTTTTACTACAGTAGATGTCAATCATCCCAATCACTGGGTGTTGTCCGACTGGCAGATTGTCAAAGAAGTTGATGATACCCTTGCAACAGCAGATCCGGGAATCCGGCAGATATCACTGAATATCGGCGGTGTGCAGATTCCTACTTTGGATCGGGGGACAGAAAATGCTCCGGCAGCAAAAAAATCCATCTGGAACGATGCAGTCACCGGACAGAAATCACAATTTTATGATCCGGCTGCGACAGGGGTTGATTGTTATCAGATCATCGGACAGGATAATGCAACAGATCATAACATAGCTGGTCCAGGAACTACTGCGTATACGATAGAAGCCAATGTTCCCAGAAATTATCTTCCTGATGACAGCACAGCAATTGGGAATAATCCAAATACTGCGGGAATCATGAGAATCCAGTATACGTTTTCAGTAGTCATGGATGATGGAAAGGGAAACAAGAAAATCGTGAAGGTTGGAGATCTTGCATCAGAAGAGGATTATACAGGACCAACACCGAATCCCTGATAAGCATGAATAATATCCTCCGGTGGGGGGAGAGGGAAGGAACACAAAAGTGAAAAACAAGAGAGTGGTAAGACAGTCCATAATCGGTATTGTGACAGCATTATTATTGGTGAGTCTGTTCCCACATCCGGCCGTGCATGCAGCAGAGAATCCTGAAGCGGTGGTTCAGCCAGGAGAGGAATGGCCGGAATATAGCGTTATTGATGGAAAAAAAGGGAACACTGAATTTTCCGTGGAGGAAGGACAACTGAATGAAGATCCCAATTGGGGGATACATGTTGCGGTACAGCTGATCGAAAAACAGACAGGACACCCTGTTTCGGGAATCTATGTGACACTGGCAGACCTGCTGGAGGACGGAAGCTACGGACCATTGATCGATGGGCAGGGAGAGAGTCTGCTTTCTGATGAAAATGGAAAGGTATTTTTTTACATCCAGAAGAAGCCGGAAGGTTATATGGTGTTTGTACTTGGTGATAGAGGCTACAGGGGAGGATCGTTTGGACCCCATGAGTTCACAGCGGATGGAGAGATTTATGTAATAGAATTAGATGCTGACACCGATAACGGAGACAGAGATGATGGAAATGGAAACGGCAACGGAAACGGAAATGGAAATGGAAACGGAAACGGAAACGGAAATGGAAATGGAAATGGAAACGGAAACGGAAATGGAAACGGCAGCGGAAATGGAAACGG
>ULXU01059210.1_pt1 | contig 11044 bp, 7 predicted proteins | sample 1961521 | NCBI WGS metagenome assembly ULXU01 (sample SAMEA4835845, study PRJEB28245) | human gut metagenome | biome: gut microbiome; material: fecal sample | place: Denmark | collected 2008
TTCAACACAAGCTGCTATGGCTGCTGTCATTTTTAAATGATCATATAAAGAAATATCTGCGAGCTCACGTTTTGATGTAGATGAAGGTATATAAGACAGGTTTGCTTCCAACACCGATAAAAGAGAACTGATATATTCTTCTTTCCATGCAATGCCCTTAAGATTATTTGTAATACGATCAATGACCTTTTTGTAAAACGAAACATCCAGCTCTACCGTATCTTCTGTTGGAAAATTGATCTCCCCATCCGGCTCCAGTGTCCGATGTGCATAGTGACATTTTCCATGATTGCCATTTAATACATTAAATACACTGGCTAATGGTATACTCCTGTCAAATCCTTCTTCTCCTTCTTCTGCATCACGACGATCTGCAAAAGCCGCTATATTATCTGCATAATATGTAATATATGCCAAGGCATTATCCGGCAGTTTTGCACTTCCAATCTCCCTGCCATGATGGAGCCTTACACAATCCAGTATCGTTTGATCATTCACATCTGCTTCATTCTTCAAGAACTCATAACCACTCTGACTGTGTGCTTTTCCATCTCCGCTCCGATATGTAACCTTTCCAATATCATGTAAAAGACTGCCTATCGTCAGCTTGATCTGATTTTCTGTCAACATGTACTTCCCCCTTTTCTCTGTATAAGCTGAATACTTCCCATGCCAAGTGATGTTTTTATACCCACACCAGCATATGTACCAAATATAAATAGCATTTTTGCAAAGTTAGCCATCGTTTGCGTTCCATTCATTTTAATTGTTATATCCCCCATAAATGCGGGTATCTTCACTCCCTCTAATGAAAAGCTGACACTACGCAGATCATATCGAATTATTTTTGCATTATTACAAAGCTGCTCCAGTGTTTCCTGATCTCTCATAGCATCTTCTTCTAATGCCGCATCATACCGGTTCATCAGACTCTGAAAGACATATTTTAATTCCGGATAGAACACATATTGCCCCTGACTTTTAAACGCTGTTGGTGAATTAAAACGCACTTGTATATATTTGCTATCTTTTTCTCCATAAAACGAATCCATCAACTCTTTATAGGTACATTCTGTGTATTTTTTATCCAAAATTTCTATTTTCTGCTGTTGTCTCTTAAGTGGAAACTGTTTTAAATCCCAAAGAGCCTTTTTTATAATAATATCTCTTGCCGTTTCATTGAGACAGCAAATAACCCAATACCATTTTTCCTGTCTCTTTTCCAAATGTTGTGAAAATGGATGCAAACCGGATTGATGCAGATATTCTGCATAGTCTTCTGGTAATATTTCCATCAAAACACCATGAAAAAGTGATGACATCTGAAAAGCAAGTTCTCCATCACTTTGTATATGTAATTCCAATTTAGCCATACAATTCATCTCAATTGATCCCCTATCCCTATAACAATGACACTTTTATATTATCATTTTTTTACAATAAATTAAATGCCAAAAAACAAACTGGGAAAGTAGAAACATATTTATATATTCCTCACAGACATGATCCTCTGTTATCTCTATAAGTTGCTCTATAGATGGCTTTTCCATTTTAAAGTTCTTCCCTGTTTTCTCCCAGCATAAGTGCCGTAATCCGGATCGTCTCACAGCAGTATTCCTCTTCCATCGTTCCCACTCCAACTACTGCTCTGCATACGCTTAACACAATATATTTCATCTCTCTTTTCCTTCCAGACAGTCTTGTTTTAAAAGATTTTTTCCCGATACCACACAATCAGAAGAAGCATCACTGTCCCTGCAAGTAAAAACACTCCATTTTGTATTTCATACCCTTCTCCTGAAATCTCTCTGATCAGGCCTGTCACAATCATCATGGATGCCATAAAAACCATAATTCGTTCCTGCCTGTGCATATAGCCTTCAAATCTTTTCTCCTGCAGATAGTCTGTCACCATATGGGCTCTTTTTCCGGAAAAGTTGTCCTTAAGCTTTTCTTTCTGTTCATCGGCATATGCTTTGTCCCATCTTGAAATATCGGATTGCATTTCTTCTCCATCATGCAAATCATACAGATCTATAAGCTGCTCTTCCGCATACAACAGCATATCTTCTCTTCGAAATCCATCATCTCTTTTATTTAACGATTCTATAAACATTGTGCGTACTTTATCAATATCCCCTTCCTGTACCAGCCTTTGAAATTTGTGATTCATCTGCGTCCCTCCCGTTTTCATACATGATCTTTACTGCTTTGATGACTCTGATTTTACCAAACCAGAATGACAGATAATGTCTATATAAAGAAAAAAGCAGAGCCAACATTGTTTTCACAATGCTGCTCTGCAAAACAAACCTTCAGCCTATCCGCAAATACAGTTCATAATCACGCTTATCATCATTTCTTTTTCATCCGGTTTTGATTCTGCAACCGACTGGCTGACACCTGCAACACGCATTTTTTGCGTGTGGTTCTTCATGTCCGTTCTAATATCCCTTTACTCCAAGAATGGATGCAGTCTCTTCTATAATATCCTGCGCCACACCATCATCAAAAATATCGCGCAGCCCCGCATATTCCACGGCTGAACAGTACGGCACATATCCCGGAATGGTTGTCAGTGTCATATATGTTTCAACAGCCTCATGACGGTCTTCCTCTGCCATCGTCAGGATATCGAGGCTCGAAAATGCTGAAGTCAGATAGGAGAAATAATAGCACGGTGAGGTAAAAATGTGTGGAACCTCAGACCAGGTATAAAGCTCCTTGATCTTGGAATCATACTGCATGCCATACCTGCGTGAAAGCTGCAGATACAGCTTATTCAGTTCCTCAAGCGTCATGTCCGGATTCTCATAAGCAGCAATCTCGAACTCTGAAACCAGTGCTGTGGAAATCGCATTATCCGCCATGCTGTACACATCATAAAATGCGTAAATATCTCCGATATCCTCTCCTAGCAGCTCATCGTAATAGTCATAAAACAGCATCTGCATGCCCTGGGAATGAATCTCACTGACATCAATGTTGTTACTGGATTCAAAAAAGGTATCGGCACTGCGGTAGACATTGTTGTAATGTCCGAATTCATGGATTACATTGTAGTAGTCCATATAATTGTCATACATCTGTCCGTATATAAAGCCATCCTTAAAGTAAGATAACCGCATGGTAAAAGCCGTGTTCGCCTTGTTCTGTGAGGTATCCATATCATACAGCCGGTACTTAAGAAAATGCTCCTGTGTATCCTTAAGCTCCGGATCAATCTCTTCCAGATACGGTCCGATCTGTTCAATGATCGATGTACTTTCGATCCCCTGTCCTTCGGTATACAATCTCATATAATCCGTGTCATTAAGCACATCCTTCATATCCGCCATGACCGGTACCACGTGCTTACGGATCTCCTTTAAAAGATCCCTGGTTTCATCGAGGGTATAGTCTCTTACATAAACTGCATCATACGCATATTCTGCATAATTGTCATAGCCGTTCAGCTTTGCGATCTCATTCCGAACGTCCACAAGCTCCACAAAAACCTCTCCGACCGCATCATTCCTCTGCTTGCAGATTCCCTGATAGATCTCAATAACGGCATCATGATCCATCTCATCCGCTTCCATATTCAGACGGTTCAAATCCCACTCTTCCCCGTCATATTCATAATAAAATTCTTCGGAGGAAAGCTGCTCGTACTCCTGCTCCAGACTGTTTTCCTTCGCCGTAAGCTCCTTCTCTTCGTCCGTCATCTCTTCATACTCAAGGTAAGCCTCCACCTGCTCCGCATTCATCAGCTCAGTCATCGTATTCTGATACGGTGATTTACACAACTCCCGGATCGCTACATTCAACCGGTCTCCGTAATCCATCACGTCATCGAGAAGCTCTGCCTGGATTTCCTGATTCTCTTCATCAAAAATATTCTGATAGTAGGTAATCTGTGAAAGAGAATAACAGGTTGACAGCTTTTCCACTTCATCCAGTGTCTCCCCGAACAATTCCTTCACACGCTCCGGATCCTTGGCTTCTCCGGCTGCTTCCGCTTCTGCTGCCAGTTCCTTCATTTCTGTCAGCTGTGCATCCAGCAGCTCCATATCACAGGTCGTCTGCTTCATCTCTTCCAGTGTCAGATTGGCATGGTCCACATCCCGATAGCGGGAGGTTGTCTGATAGACATAAAGCGTGTACGGTGAAGCCTCATCCGTATAGGTCCCGATCAGGGTAAGCCCGATCTCTTCGGCATTGCCGAGGTCAATACGGGAGAAGATGTACCGTCCTCCCAGACGCTTAAACTGATCCACATCCAGATACAGGTCATGGTCGGTCACCTCATAGATACGGGAGCTGTTAATAATGGAAGGATCCGTACCGGAATAAAGATAGGCACGCGCTCCCCATTCATCAAAATACAACCGGCTCTCCTCCACCCGGTCAAGTGCCGGTGCAATCATTTTCCGGAATTCTTCCTTATAATTCTGGGAATAAAAGCCAAGATAACCATCGAGAGTGGCAATATCATTGTATTCCAGAATAGCCGGATAAAAGCCGTATGCCACGGACCACTGTCCACAGTATCCGATATCCTCCTTCGCCTTGTCAAAAAGGTCTGTAGAATAAAATTCACGATAGGTCAGGTCATTTGCCTTCTGTCCCTTCACCATTTCATAGACCTTGCCAAAACAGGTATGATAAAGGTCATTATAACGGGTATTGCTTCCCAGAATCACAAGCACTGCTGCAAGCGCCAGAAGGTTTGCCGCCACACAAAGGCCCTTTTTCTCCTTCTCATACAGCCGCTTCAGAACCAGGAAAAATGCAGCATACCACACAAAAGGATTAAAGAAAATCGTCCGGTTAAACTGCCATCCGGTAAGCGGCGGGCACAGGAACTCAACCACGTTCCGCACCGGCTCCAGATAATAAATGCCATAGATCAGGCTGTTAAAAACAAGAATGAGCATGAGGAGATTATACCAGTCATGGAAAATACCTCTTGCATTTTTCTTCACCAGATAAGAAATATTCAGATACAAAAAGTAAATGACACATACCGGAAGCACCACATACATATGGACGCTTTCTGCGTGGAACATACCCTTTACAAGGGAGTCCCCGATGGTCGCAAGTACCTCAGAGATTGTATAATTTCCTGCCACAATCGTTGACCGGATCGTCACCTCGTCATCGAACAGCATCATGTAAAACAGCCGGTATTCGCACACGATGTACCCCACCGACAGCACAGCAATGGCAAGCAGCATTCTTCCCGGGAATTTCCGATCCTTGATCCATAAGATCAGAAAGGCAAGTGCCATATACGCCAGAATAAACAGTCCGAAATAGGAAAAATAGGACAGCACCGGGTAGAAAAATAATGCCGCATACAAGCCCCAGGACGGCTTTCGCATGATTTTTACAAGCAGGAACAGAAGCAGCGGAATAGACGCAAAAGGTATCCCAAATGCCGGAAAGACATTCAGGATTCCATAGGCAAAGCCGCATAACCATACAAGGGCCTGCTGACTTTTATATTTTTCACCGAGGAGTTCCCTGCCAAGCAGAACAGAGCCTGCAATGGCAATCAGAATTTTCAGGAAATATGCTGCAATATATGCCGGGAATGCCGGTAACAGCATGAAAAGAATCGTATAAATATAGAACTCGGAGAACAGCGTATCACGGCTGATTCCTCCAAGGAAATCCACATAAGCATCATGACTGAAAAACGAGTGGTCGTTTCTCATCATTTGAAGCTGTGGGATAAACAGATCCAGATTGTCATGGACGGCTATGACACTGTCCTCTCCGCACAGGAGAAACACTGCCATGGCAGCCAACAGGAAGCCTCCGATCACCAACAGATACCAACGGGAAAGTACTTTCTTCATCTTCTAAAATCCTTTCTGTTTATCCTGCTTCAGGAAGATTATTATTTATTTTCTCCGCTCATACGGCGTCCCTTTTCACAGACGAGCGTATAACGGTATTCAAAGTCTCTGCGGTTCTTCATTGCCATATTCGACAGAATCAGTCCTGCAAAGAACGACTGAATGGCAGCCAGTCCCACGAAGCCGCAGACAATCAGGGTCGGGAACTTCAATACGAGTCCGGTCTTCACATATTCAGCCAGAACCGGAATAAAGAATATCACGGCAAGGATTCCAAGAATCAGCGCAAGGATACTGAAAAATCCGAACGGCTTATAATCACGGTAAAGCTTGAAGATCGTAAACAGTACCTTAAAACCGTCGGAATAGGTATTGAGCTTTGATTCGCTTCCCTCCGGACGGTCACGGTATTCTACGATCACATTATCAATCTGCATATGGTTATAGACCGCATGAATGGTCATTTCCGTTTCGATCTCAAAGCCCTTTGACAGAATCGGGAAGGTCTTCACAAAGCCGTAGCTGAACGCGCGGTATCCGGTCATAATGTCCTTGATCTTACAGCCGAACAGCCGGTTGATGCTGGCTCTTACGAGCGTATTTCCCATATTGTGGAAGGGACGCTTGTTTTCCTCAAAATAAGTGGAGGAAAGACGGTCACCCACAACCATATCGGAATTGTACTTTAATACCTTGTCTGCCATCTCTCTTGCAAACTCCATGGGATAGGTATCATCACCATCCACCATAATGTAGCATTCGGCATCAATTTCACGGAACATTCTGCGGATCACGTTTCCCTTGCCCTGCATGTACTCGTGGCGTACCACGGCACCTGCCTTCGCTGCAAGCTCTGCCGTCTTGTCTGTGGAATTATTATCATATACATAAATCACTGCTTCGGGCAGTTCCCGTCTTGCATCGGTCACTACCTTCTCAATGGTCTTTTCTTCGTTATAACATGGAATTAAAACAGCTATCTTGTCCATTTGGGAACCTCGCTTTACTCTATATCTAAGACTCACATTGCTGTGCTTCCTACATCATACCATATTTTTCTATATCATGTGAACATTTTTTACGAAGTATGGCACTCTGTGCACTTTATCTCTTTTATTTCTTTACTTGTCATGGTTCCCCGTTTGGGCTATACTAAACAAAGATCTTTTTGCAGGATCCTGAACATTTGATATGGAGGAATTACAATGCTTCGTTTCATTATTACAGCACTGTTTGTTACTTTATTTTTAATTTGCAGTATTCCGTTATTTTTCATTGAATGGATCATCGGGAAGTTCAATATGGATATCAAGAACCGCAGTTCCCTCGCGATCGTGAACTGGGCGTTCCGCGTGGTTCTGTTTATTTCCGGTGTGAAGATCACCGTGATCGGGGAAGAAAATGTTCCCAAAGATCAGGCTGTACTTTATATCGGAAACCACAGAAGCTTTTACGACATCATTGCGACCTACGTGCGCGTACCGCGTCCTACCGGATATATCGCAAAAAAGGAACTTCTGAAAGTTCCTCTTTTAAGTATCTGGATGAAATATCTGCACTGCCTCTTCCTTGACCGCGAAGATATCAAGCAGGGTCTGCAGACGATTCTGACCGCTATTGATAAAATCAAATCCGGCATCTCGATTTTCGTTTTTCCGGAAGGCACCCGCAACAAGGTGGAAGGAACCTTTCTTCCCTTCCATGAGGGCTGCTTTAAAATTGCAACGAAGACCGGCTGCCCGATCGTTCCGGTAACCTTATACAACACCTCTGCCATCTTCGAGGATCACCTTCCGAAGATTAAAAAGACGAATATTGTGATTCACTATGGAACACCGTTTTATGCGAAGGATCTCTCCAAAGAAGACCAGAAGCGGCTCGGTGCTTACACACAGGAGATCATTGCTTCTACCTATGCTTCGATCAGAGAGCAGTATCCGGTGTAGGGTATCACTCATCCCCCACCGGCATAACACAGATTTTTTCTCCGGGCACAACGAAGAACACCGGATATCCCAGTGCCTCATGCACGTACCGATCGGATTCCTGCTCTTCGTTTTGCAGCCGGTTACCATATTTAACGTAACCGTTTTTACCATCATAATAAATGTCTGCGCTCCTGCAGCCTGTCAGTTTTTCCGGATCACAATAAAGAATGAGCTTTTCCTCTTCCTGTGCCTGAACTTCAAACGCATAGCCATTCGGATCCGAAAGCACTTTTACCTCACAGGAGGGCACATCCCTTTCCCGATCTTCCGCTACGGTTTTATTCTCCATTACAATCGCGCTGATTCCCAGTCTTACCTGCTCCTCATTTCCAAGAACATAAATTCCGTCTGCAATCGGTTCCCCCATTTTCAGCAGTTCCGTTTTCTGGTCTGTATTCATAAGATCCAGCATTTTAAGTATATTCTCGGTCATTTCATCCGGCAAAATGTTTTCATAATATTCTTCCACATATTCCCTGTCTACCATCTGGTCCGCCTCGGACTGCCGGTCCGCTTTCCCGGCTTTCCACTTGAAGGAAAACAGTACCGTACCGGCGATAGCCAGCAATAATACAAAAAGTAATATTTTCTGCACAGCCGGATGATTTCTTTGATAATTGGTCTCGAGTTCCATCCTGACCATTCGATAGGCATCATATGCTCCTTGTCTCTTTGGGACTTCACCAGACACACGATTATCGTTCTCAATGATCTGTATCTGCTCAAGAAGAAAATGATACAGTCTGCGTCCCATCACATGCCCTTTTAGACAATTTGCCAGCTCATACAGGAATTCTCCCTGCCGGACAGCCCACTGATATTCCTCCTTCCGGAAAAACTCCTTCCATTGCAGGAATTGCAGTTTTTTCGGTTTACAAAGTGCATGGAGTTGTTCTATCGCGGCCTTTAACTGGCTCTGTCTCTCTTCCTGCCGTTCCTTTTTTGCTGTCTCGGTCAGTTCCTCTAAGTTTCCAAACAGATCCTCCTCCGGCTCCGGCCACTTCGGTTTAACCCTCCTGCTTTCGCTTTTTCTGTGAACTCCCGCGGCTTTTTCCTGTGACTTCTGTTCTTCGTGCTGTGGTTTTTGTTCCTCGCGCTGGGGCTTTTGTTCCTCGCGCTGTGGCTTCTGTTCTTCTTGCTGTGGCTTTGGTTCCTCGCGCTGTGGCTTTGGTTCCTCGCGCTCTGGCTTCTGTTCTTCGCGTTCTGGCTTCTGTTCCTCGCGCTGCGGCTTTGGTTCCTCGCGCTGTGGCTTCTGTTCCTTGCGCTGTGGCTTTGGTTCCTCGTGCAATGGCCGGTCTTCATCTGCTCTCTGCATGGCAACCATATACGCATCGTGGATCTCTTTCCACTTCTCCGGATGTTCTTCCGGATGATATTTACGGATCAGTCCTGCATAGGCCTTCCGGATGACCTTTTTATCTTTGGTAGGAGAAATTCCTAATACCTGATATATGTTCATATTGTCTACCTACTCATTATCCCATTCCTGAAACAGATCTTCCATCTCCTGCTGTTCTTCATCCTCCTGATACCACTCACCGGATTCCAGAGACTCCTCATCCCAGTTGATGTAATTCTCCATCATCTTTTCCGTTGCTGCCAGAAAGACCATCAGATATTTTCTGGCTTTTATGGCATGATCCGGATCATCACGCAGTACATGGATAAAGTACGCCCTTCTGTTTTCAATTTCCTTCCTCATACCGGAATTGCATTGCATGAAAAGCCGCTCTGCCCAGGCAAGAACGTATTTGTTTTCTTCCTGCTCCAGAGGACTGAGCTTCAGTTTTTCATATTCCTTCAACTTCGCCTCAATCTGTTCCTGCGTCATTCCCAGATCCTTATTGACAATAACAAGCTGCTTTTTCTCTTTTGTAGCAGGAACAGAAACGTCTACTTCCAAAACACCGTTAATATCATAGGTATAAGTCACCTCACAATACACTTCACCTCGTGGCCGTTTCGGAATCTCAAAAGAGAGTTCTCCGAGCCGGATATTATCTTCTACATGCATTGCTTCTCCCTGATACACCTGAATGCATATTCTGGACTGATTATCATAAACTGTACAATATATGTGCTTTCTGCTGCAGGGAAGTGCACTGTTCCTCGGAATAATAACACTCATTTGATCCCTTTCCGGCTCATTATAGTTGACAATACCTGTTCCAAGGGAAAACGGGCAGATATCCGTAAGCAGCATATCCTTAATCTCCTCATCCCGCTCTTTGATTCCTGCACATACACCCGCACCTAATGCAATCATATGATCCGGATTCAATGTCTGCAGATCCTTCCGCTTAAAAAGATGCTGCAAATACTGCCGGACAACCGGCATTTTACAGGATCCTCCCACCAGAACAATCTGATTCAAATCCTCCACGTTGATCTCTGCATCCATAAGTGCCTGCCTTACCGGCCTGCCCATTCGTTCAAACAGCTCTGCTGCTGCCTCTACAAGTTCCCTTCTGGTAATTTCCAGTTTCCGATCAATCTGTTCACACCGGACCACCATTTCTGCCGATGTCTTTTCTGTCAGCTCTTTTTTACATTTTTCTGCGCTGCTTCGCAGAATCGCCCTTGTCTGTGCCGTCAGATTCTTCGGATCAATTTCACAATGCCTTAGAAAATACTTCACAATCGCATCATCAAAATCCTGACCGCCAAGCTGGTTATCTCCACTTACCGCCAGAATTTCGATCACGTTATCAAAGCACTCTACCACCGAAACATCCAACGTTCCTCCACCAAAATCAAACACCAGAATCGTTGCGTCTTCCTCCTGCTTTCTGTTCTGGCATGCCAGCGCTGCCGCCGACGGCTCGTTGATAATCCGTTCTACCTTAAGCCCGGCCAGAAGTCCGGCCCGCTTCGTCGCATTCCGGCCCATATCATTAAAATAAGCAGGGACACTGATAATGGCTTCCTCTACCGGCTCACCCAGATACCTTTCCGCATCTTCCTTCAATTTCTTAAGAACAAATGACGAGAGCTCTTCCGGCCGGTATTCCTTCTTTCCGAGCTGATATTTTTTCGCTGTTCCCATATAGCGTTTAAAAACACTTGCCGTATCCTCCGGATGGGATGCCAGCTGCTCCTTCGCTGTTTTTCCTACATAAACGGTTCCTTCTTCCTCAATACTCACTACACTTGGTGTCAGATATTCTCCAAATGCATTGGGAATCAGTCTGCTTTCCCCGTCCTGCCATA
>ULXU01014438.1_pt1 | contig 11007 bp, 8 predicted proteins | sample 1961521 | NCBI WGS metagenome assembly ULXU01 (sample SAMEA4835845, study PRJEB28245) | human gut metagenome | biome: gut microbiome; material: fecal sample | place: Denmark | collected 2008
TGGATGTAGTTAAAGACACATCGGATACCGGAAAAGAAGAGGATAACGCAGTTGACAGTACGGCAGAAGGCACAGAGAGTACACAGTCTGATGCAGCAACAGAAGCGGATACACAGCAGCCACAGATGTCAACCATAGTGATTACGGCTACAGGAGACTGTACACTCGGCAACAATCAGGAGCAAAGCTATGACGGCAGCTTTAATTCTTATTATGACTCAAAGGGACAGGACTACTTTTTCGGCGGTGTGAGAGATATTTTTGAGGCTGACGATATGACACTCATCAATCTGGAGTGTGTGCTATCGGATGCGACGGAGCGCGTAGAAAAGCGCTGGAACCTTAAGGGAAAGCCTAGCTACATCGGAATTATGACGGGCAGCTCTATCGAGGCCTGCAGTCTTGGAAACAATCACACATACGACTATGGACAGCAGGGACTTGACGATACGAGAAATGTGCTCGACAATGCCGGGATAATATATGGCTTCAATGATCATACCGGTATTTATGAGACTGCTGATGGGACTAGGATTGGAATAGTGTCGGTCAGCCTTTTGTCACAAAACGGCGACCGCGAGGCATATATCCAAAACGGTATAGCTCAGCTTCGTGAGCAGGGAGCGGCGATAGTTATAGCATGCTGCCACTGGGGCATAGAGGGTGACCATTACCCTAATGACTATCAGCAGGCGGCGGCACACCGTATCATTGACTGGGGAGCAGATCTGGTTGTTGGAAACCACCCTCATGTACTGCAGGGGATGGAGGTCTATAACGGCAAAATGATATGCTACAGCCTTGGAAATTTCTGCTTCGGAGGCAATAAAAATCCGGCAGACAAGAACACAGCGATTTATCAGCAGGCATTTACTCTGATAAATGGTGAATTGCAGCCGGGCATAGATGCTCAGGTTATTCCATGCACCTTAAGCAGCGTAAGCTCATACAATGATTTCAGGCCGACAGTGGCTTCTGGCGAAAAAGCTCAGGAGATATGCAATTTAATGAACACATATTCACAAAATTGTAGTAATATAGAGATTGATGAGCTTGGAAAGCTGCATGTAAATTAACAGTAGGTAACTATTCAGAACCACTGAGAAAAAGAAGGGCTGAATAGTTACAATATCATTTTTTAACGAATTAAGATAAAAAGCAGTCATGCAACAAATGGCATGTACCATCATACAAATATAGTAAGGGAGCAAAGAGCAATATGTATATGTGGAGAGAGCGCAGTAAAGAAGAAAAGCATGAGGATGTAGTAAATACAGGCCTGCTGCCACTTGATGTGGTAGAGGGATTTAAGATACGTCCGGGCTTTTTCAGAATGTACGGAGCGTGCGTGGCATCGAACGGAGTGAGCTTTACCATCAATTCCCATGGGGCAACGAGGTGTACTCTTTTATTGTTCAAGCCACAGGCACCAAAGCCGTATGCGAGGATTCCGTTTCCTGATTCATATAGGATAGGAGATACCTACTCCATGCTTGTTTATGATATAAAGCCGGATGAATTTGAGTATGCATTTTCTTTTGACGGGCCTTATGAGCCGGCAAAGGGACTTCTGTTTAACGAGGAAAATGTCCTTTTAGACCCATATTCCAGAGCGGTCACTGGACAGCGAAAATGGGGAGAAAAGCCTGAGGGAGGCAAGGATTTTGAGTACAGAGCCAGAGTTGTAAAAAGCAGCTTTGACTGGGGCAACATAAAGCAGCTTGAGCAGCCCTTTGAGGACCTTGTGATTTATGAGACACATGTGAGGGGCTATACAAAGGATAAGTCCTCAGGTGTCAGCGCACCGGGCACATTTGCCGGATTGAAGGATAAGATTCCGTATCTTAAGGACCTGGGAATAAATGCAGTGGAGCTCATGCCGATTTTTGAGTTCGATGAGATGGAGAGCGCGAGAGTGGTCGATGGTGTGCAGCTTTACAATTACTGGGGCTACAACACAGTATCATTTTTTGCACCGAATACCAGCTATGCCTTCAACGAGGAGCACAACCACGAGGGAGACGAGCTGAAATCGCTGATAAAGGCTTTAAAGGAAAATGGCATAGAGGTCATTCTTGATGTGGTGTTCAACCATACCGCTGAGGGAAATGAGATGGGACCGTGCTTCTCCTTCAAGGGAATAGACAATAACGTGTACTATATGCTTACACCGGATGCACACTACTACAATTTCAGTGGCTGTGGAAACGTTATGAACTGTAATCATCCTGTTGTGCGCAACTTTATCATAGACTGTCTGAGACACTGGGCCATTGAGTACAGAGTGGATGGCTTCAGATTTGACCTGGCTTCCATTCTCGGAAGAGACCAAAACGGTGCACCTATGGCCAATCCGCCGATTCTTGAGTCGCTGGCATTCGACCCGGTACTTGGCAAGATGAAGCTCATCGCAGAGGCCTGGGATGCAGGCGGACTGTATCAGGTGGGAAGCTTCCCGTCATGGAACAGATGGGCTGAGTGGAACGGCAGATACAGGGATGACATGAGAAGCTTTTTAAAGGGCGATGACGGTATGGCGGGAAATGCCATCACACGTATCACCGGCTCACGCGACCTTTACAGCCCGGAGAGCAGAGGACACAAGGCATCAGTCAATTTTCTGACCTGTCATGATGGCTTTACACTGTATGATCTTTACTCATACAATGAAAAGCACAATGAGAAAAACGGCTGGAATAACACAGACGGAGACAACAACGGACATAGTTGGAACTGTGGCGCAGAGGGCGAGACAGACGATCCAAACGTAAACGGACTTAGAAGGCGCCTTATAAAGAATGCATTTGCAGCGCTTTTGTGCAGCCGTGGCCCGGCGATGTTTTTTGCGGGAGATGAGTTCTGTAACACCCAGTTTGGAAACAACAACGCGTATTGTCAGGACAATATCATTTCCTGGCTCGACTGGAGCAGGCTTGAGGAATTCAAGGAAATCCATGATTTCGTGCGTCATATGATTCAGTTCAGGAAAGAGCATCCTATACTCAGAAAGATGACAAAGCCTTCATCCTGCCAGTTCCCGGAAATCAGTGTGCACAACGGTACACCGTTCAATGCCTCAACGGATTACAAGACAAAGCTTATCGGCATCATGTATGCTGGAAGAAATGAGGAGGACACGGAGGATGATATTGTATTCTATTGCATGAATGCATATTGGGAGCCGCTTGTGATGCAGCTTCCGGTGCTTCCGAACGGAAAACACTGGCATGTGGACACCAACACCAATGCAGAGTATTTTGACGGAGAGGACTTCACGGAAAAGACAGAGCTTTTGGGTGTCAACACCATAAGAGTTCCTGCGAGAACCACGATAATACTTGTGGCAGAGTAACAATAAAATCTGTTGCCTGCATGCAATTCGATGTATACCTTAGTGAACCGTACTACACCGATTAATCATAAATGAGGGGCAAAATAGCTTTTGACCCTCATATCATATATATAGTAAAAACAGCCCGGCACACATTGTGATATGTGCACCGGGCTGTTTTTCATTACAGTTTTGGCTTAGACTGTAACATTTCCCCCTTTCATTTTTCAATATATTTTATGTGACATTTGCATCAGCAGCCGGTGATGGTTGTGAAGTGATACCGGAAGGCCTTGTATGTATATATCACATAATCAGTTGTGAGTTGGACAAATTTCGTCTGTGAATCCAAGAAAATAATTGGGTGTGACACCAAAAATTGTACTTAGATGGCAAATGACAAAAATGTCAGGCACTCTACGGCCTGTCCTGTAGCCTGAAATAGTTGATTCTGCACAGCACATGATTTCAGAAAGAGCAATGTTGGTCAAGTTGTTGAGCCTCATCAGATAATCAAGCCTGTCAGGCACAGTTGTACTAATGGTTGATAGTTGCTTTTCTTGTAAAAAGACATTAATTTTATTCATAAACAAATTGTAACACAATAATCATAAAAAGCAACAAATATCTGAAAAAATACGAAAAAAATAGAAAACTTAAAATTACAATTTTAAATCCAGCCACCATCAAAAGTGATTATCTGTCCTGTGAGGTAATCAGGTGCAGTGATGACGGAGTAAGCCATATCTGCGACCTCACAGGCTGTGGCAAAGCGTCCGGCAGGGATTTCATCGGCCAGCTCAGCTCTTTCTGCCTCGTCAAAGCAGCGGTTCATATCGGTATCTATGACACCGCAGGCTATGGCATTTACCGGAATATGCGATGGCGCAAGCTCCTTGCCGAGTGCCTTGGTAAATGCATTAATACCGCCCTTGCAGGCTGAGTAAGCCACCTCGCAGGATGCTCCGACATTGCCCCAGACAGAGGAAATCTGTAGTATACGGCCACATTTATCGGCAACCATATAAGGGATGACGAGCTTTGTAAAGTTGAAAACACCGGTCAGATTTATCGCCACGATATTGTTCCATTCCTCCGGTGTCATGTCGCTCAGCAGCCCGATATGCGATATGCCGGCATTGTTAATGAGCACATCTATATGGCCAAAATGGGAAATGGTATTCGCAACCATATCCTTGGCAAAGAAAAAGTCTCCTACATTTCCGGTGTAGCATAGCACCTCAATTCCGTATGCACAGTGAAGCTCATCAGCCAGAGCCTTTAGCCTGTCAGATGAATTGCGGCAGCAAAGTGAGAGGTTATAGCCACAGGAAGCCAGCTTTTTGGCAATGGCGGCACCGATACCGCGTGAAGCTCCGGTTATTATAGCTGTTTTATTTATGTGATTTATGTAATTGGTGTGACTTATGTGATTTGTGTTATTTATGTGATTTGTCTGATTTGTCATGATATTCTCCTGATAATTTATATACCGTGGTGCTAAGCCTGTCGCTGCGCTGCCGGGCCGGCTTCAAAGTATAAAAAAATAATTACGTGATTAAATTACAGTTCAGTCATGGGTATGATACCTCGCTGTGAGGCTGGGCACAACAGTGTAAATTTTTATCTTATACAGCATAAATCATACCATAAATATATATTATGGGGTAGACAAAATTTATACATTGTGATATTATTTAATAGTTGCAAAACGAATTGCAGACGGCGTGTGGCTCAGTTTGGTAGAGCGCTACGTTCGGGACGTAGAGGTCGCAAGTTCGAATCTTGTCACGCCGATTTATTTATGGATGTATCTGAATAGTTATCGACTGTATTATTTTTGAGCACGCGTATAGCGTGTTTTTTTTGTTACTGTTCAGTGTGAATAATTTCTCAAAACCGAGAAATGCTGCTGAGTTTATTTCATTCATAGAAAGCATTAATGCATAGTTTATTTTATTCATACAAGATAATAATGCATAGGCAAAATAAAATATTTAAATAGTTACAATATGGATTAAAATCCGACGCTTTTAAACAGCGTCGGATTTTTTAAGTTCATTTAAGGTAGCCATGTTAGTATGTCACCATCAAAACGAAGGGAGACATAAAGCATGGCAGACCAAATGATTTTCAAGAGATTTGAAATTAAATATATGATAGATGAAGCAGTTTTCGAAAAGCTGATGGAAGTGATGGATGGATATATGATAGCAGATGAGCACGGACGAAGCACAGTCTGCAGCCTATATTATGACACACCAAAGCATCTTCTTATACGCAGATCATTGGAACATCCGGTATATAAGGAAAAGCTAAGGCTTAGAAGCTACGGAGTGGCAAAGCCATCAGACACGGTGTTTGTGGAGTTGAAAAAGAAATTCTGCTCTGTTGTATACAAGCGAAGAATTGCGATGACGCACGATAAAGCAATTTCATATCTGGCGGGAAAGGAGCAGATAGCTGACTCACAGATTGCAAACGAGATAAATTATGCGCTCAAAATATATGAAAACCTTGCACCGGCAGTGCTTTTATCATATGAAAGAGAAGCATTTTATGCGAGAAACAATCACGAGTTCAGAGTGACCTTTGACAGAAATATTCTTTGGAGAGACTATGACCTGTCACTTGATAAGGGCATCTTCGGCACACCGATACTTGAGGACCAAAAGGTGCTGATGGAGGTAAAGACAGATGGAGCCATACCGGGCTGGATGGTTGATTTTCTCACGGCCAATAAGCTTTACAAGACATCATTTTCAAAATACGGTACAGCATACCGGGCGATATGTGACCGTGTGAATAATAGAAGCGTTAAGCCGGCGTATGGCTGCGATGAGCTATATGGTGATGAGTCTGCAGCAGTGGCAGGAAGTGATGTATACGGTGATGAGCCTATAGCTGTGGCAGGGAATTAAAGAAGAAATTCAAAATAGAGATAAAAAACCAGAGATTAGAAATTATAAAAGAAAAATTATAAGAGAAAAATATAAGAGCAGAAATATAAGAGTAATATTATAAAAGAAGTATTCGAAAATAGATATGACGGAGGATTACATATGCTTAGCAACATTTTTACAGGATTATTTGATACAACGGCTACAACGGTCATTTCGGTGCCGGATTTCATAATTTGTATAGTGGTTTCACTGATAATCGGAGCCTTTATTACGTGGGTTTATACATACAAAAGCCGCTATACAGCAAGTTTTGCGATAACACTTGCGATGCTTCCGGCAGTGGTGTGCATAGTCATCATGATGGTAAACGGCAATGTCGGTGCAGGAGTAGCTGTAGCGGGAGCCTTTTCACTGGTGCGTTTCCGCTCGGTACCGGGAACGGCAAAGGAGATAGGTACAATTTTCCTTGCCATGGCAGCAGGACTTATCGCAGGAATGGGCTATCTGGCATTTGCAGTGCTTTTTGCATTAATCATGGGCATGGTGATGCTCGTACTCAATATATCAGGCTTTGGTACACACAAAAGAGCTACATGTGACAGAACACTTAGGATTACAATTCCGGAGGATTTAAATTACGGCTCGGCCTTTGATGATTTATTTGAGAAATATCTCATAGGCTGTGAGATTGTTTCTGTAAAGACAACAAATATGGGAAGCCTTTACAAGCTTACCTATCACATAACACTTAAGGATTTGGCAATGGAAAAGAGCTTTATAGATGAGCTTCGCTGCCGAAATGGCAACCTTGAAATCGCAATTATGCAACAGGAGGTAAATACGAATGAGCTATAGAAAAATTACAAAATATTATCAAAATATCAAGCTATACGGGATAATCGGTGCAGCAGTAATAATGACAATGTCCGTAACTGCCTGCTCGACAGTCAAAAATTCAGGTACAGAGATATCAGCTGCCCAGACCTCTGCAGGTTTAGCGGATGGAGACACGGTCAATGGAATTTATTCATATGATGATATGTTTACGGAGAGAGATCTTAATGTGGGCTATGATGAGAACAGCGCAGTAAAAATCAACCTGGCCGATGATTCGACCACAGTAACCGTAGGGGATGATACAGAGACCGATGCGTCAAAAGCAGACGAAACAAAGGCAGATGATTCAAAAACAGATGAAACAAAAGCAGATGAGTCAGAAACAAATGAGACTGAAAATGTTGCAAGTGGTGTGTATATATCCGGAAATATCATCACTATAACTAAGGAGGGGACATATGTGCTTTCCGGAGCCTTGTCAGAGGGACAGATTGTCGTAGATGCAGACTCAGCCAAGGTACAGCTTGTGCTTGACAATGCCGATATCACCTGCGCATCGAGCGCAGCAATATATGTAAAGAATGCAGATAAGACATTTATTACGCTGGCAGAGGGCTCAGAGAACATTCTTATGAACACGGCTGAGTATGAGGCAATTGATGACAACAATATAGATGCTGTGATTTTTTCAAAGGATGACCTGACACTGAATGGCAAGGGGACACTTACCATAAATTCAGAGTACGGGCACGGAATTGTATCAAAGGATGATTTGAAGCTTGTAGGCGGCACCTATAATATCACAGCAGAAAACCACGCGCTTTCAGGAAAAGACAGCGTGCGAATTGCAGACGGTACATACAATCTGACTTCCGGCAAGGATGGAATTCATTCAGAAAACGCGGATGATGATGAAAAGGGCTTTGTATACATTGCATCCGGTGATTTTACAATTGAGAGTACAGGTGACGGAATAGATGCATCATATGTGGTACAAATTGATGACGGAGACTTTGATATAACTGCAGGCGACGGAGCTGAGAATGTCACAAAGACACACAATGACATACCGGGAGGCGGAACCAGAGACAATATGGGAGGTGGCGCACCGGGTGGAGCTGCACAAGATGGAGAAGCGCCAAGTGGAGATAAACCGAGCGGAGATGGTTCTGACAAAAGTGATTCTGGCAGTGCTTCAGGTAAACAGACCGGGCAGACACCGCCAGATAGACCGGACGGTGACAGCTTTGATGGAAGCCGGCCTGATGAAAAAGCTTCGGACAATACAGGAGGTCAGACTGCGCAGACACCACCGGATAAGCCTGGTACAGACACATCGGATGGGCAGAAGTCTGATAAGAATTCACAAAGTAAGGATATTGCAGACAACACAACTTCTTCAAGCGCATCGTCAGATACCGGTTCAGAGTTTTCATCATCTACATCACCAGATGCTGACTCAGAAAATAATTCATCTACATCATCAGATGCTGACTCAACAAGTACCAAGGGAATCAAGTCAGATGGCGCTCTCTATGTAAATGGAGGTACCTTTACCATAAACTCTGCAGATGATTCATTCCACAGCAACTCTGATGCCACAATAAATGACGGAACCTATACCATCAGCTCAGGTGATGATGGTATACACGCAGACAGTGCACTGCTTGTCAATGGTGGAACTATTACAGTCACAGAGAGCTATGAGGGCTTAGAGGGGCTCAATATCACAATAAATGATGGTAAAATAGATATCACTGCAAGTGACGACGGCATGAATGCAGCTGGCGGAAATGATGCGAGCGGTTTTGGCGGCAGGGGAGGAGATGGCTTCAAGGGTATGCAGACACCGGATTCAGCACGGAAATCGAATGACACATCAGACAATACGCAAAAGTCGGATAACACATCAGTTGCATCACAGGATACAGACGCTGCATCAGATGATGAAATGTGGATGGTCATCAACGGTGGCTACGTACACGTGCTGGCAGGTGGCGATGGTCTTGACTCAAACGGAGACCTGACTATAAACGGTGGAGAAGTTTATGTGGACGGTCCATCAGACAACGGAAACAGTGCCATAGACTATGGAGAGAAATCATCCTTTAATATCAATGGAGGAACTGTTGTCGCGGTTGGAAGCAGCGGTATGGCAGAGGATGTAAGCAGCGATTCAAAGCAGCAGGTAGCCTTTGTAAAGCTTGATTCACAGGCCGATGCCGGTGATGTAATCTTAAAGGATGCTGACGGAAATGAGATTATTTCATACACAGTCCAGAAAAAATATGACTGTGTGATAATCAGTACAGCAGATTTGAAGGCAGGTCAGACCTATACACTTTCAGCATCAGGAAACGAATCGGAGGTATCTCTTTAATCATAAATGAGGGGCAAAATACCTTTTGACCCTCATATCATTATATACTATGACGCATAGCCTGACAGTGTGATGTCAGGCTGGCGTCAAAACAGTAATTCGGTTATGGCTGTAAAGTGCGTCAAAATGAGGTAGAATACGAGCCGGATTTACTGTTGTAACAATAAAACATAAATAATATGATATAATGAGTGAAAGTGACAAGAAGGCAGTTATACATTCGACGTATACATTTGACGAACAACAAATGTTGACTATTAAGCATAGCTTCATAATACCATATAAAATAATTGTTCAGAATCTATGTAGATATGGAAAAAACGTATGACTGATTAGAATAATTGTATAAACCTGAAAGTGAGAAGGAGGCCATCATGAGACTATTACTGGCAGAGGATGAAGAGGACTTAAGCCGTGCACTTGTAGCGGTGTTAAAACACAACAACTATTCAGTTGATGCCGTCTATGACGGAGCAGAGGCACTCGACTATATAGAAAGCTCAGATAACTATGACGGAGTAATATTGGATATCATGATGCCTAAAATGGATGGAATTACGGTACTCAAAACTATCAGAAGCCATGGGAATTCTGTTCCCGTGTTGATGCTCACTGCAAAGGCTGAGATAGATGATCGCGTGGAAGGACTCGATAGTGGCGCTGATGACTATCTGACTAAGCCATTTTCCATGAAGGAGCTTTTGGCACGAATCCGTGCCATGACAAGGCGCAAGGCTGATACAACAGACTCAGTGCTGACATTTGGAGACATCACGTTGGATAGGTCAACCTATATGCTGACCGGACCTGCAAGCATTAAGAATGCAGGCAGCATTGAAAACAATGCACTACATACAGACGCTAATAATGAGGATAATGGTAATCTGACCGGTAAAATCAAAGGAGATAATACTTCGGACGGACAAGTATCAGGAAATCAAAATGCAGGAAATCCAAGTATTGGAACTCAAAACGTCGGAATCAGACTTGCAAACAAGGAATATCAGATGCTTGAGATGCTTATGACCAATCCTGGACAGATAATATCGGCAGACCAGTTTATGGACAGGATATGGGGCTATGATTCGGAAGCAGAACAGAATGTCGTGTGGGTTTACATATCCTATCTGCGGAAAAAGCTGGCATCAGTGGGCTCTGCAGCACAGATAAAGGCAACACGCGGTGTGGGATATTCGATAATTTAGGGATTATTCAAACATCAGTGTAAAAGCGATAAGATCCAATTATTATATTCTGCTAGAAAAGTTCACATACGGCAGGGGGTACCTATGAATCTGAGCAGTAGCTATTTTTGCATTTTTCTGAAAAATCATCTTTTTTACCTTTTTATTTAGAAAATGCTGGATTTTTAAATTATCATAATGTACAATAGCCATAGGTTGATAGCATAGCAAGCGGGCCCTGTGGAGCTGTAATCCCTAAAATTCCCCAAACAACACCCCAAATCCAGCCAAAAAGCCGGAAAAAAGCAGAAAAAAGTAGCTGAAACTGCATAAATTCCCAAAACAGCACCCCAAACCCCGCCCAAAATCCGG
>ULXU01022109.1_pt1 | contig 11005 bp, 9 predicted proteins | sample 1961521 | NCBI WGS metagenome assembly ULXU01 (sample SAMEA4835845, study PRJEB28245) | human gut metagenome | biome: gut microbiome; material: fecal sample | place: Denmark | collected 2008
TTTTCTCATGATGAAACTTAAATACCGGTACCGGGGCTTCCGGAGAAATCCGCTCCACTTTTCCGTACATAAAACGGTCCAGCATAATGTCGCCGATAACCAGCACTCGGATATCTTGGAATTTTTCTATGTATGTAGTAAGTAATGGCATTTTATTCCTCTTTTATTTCAAGATATTAAATGTTCAAAACTGCGAAAATATATCAAAATCTCCATATAATTTTAATACTTTGACTTTTGAAAGGGGATTATGATGAAAGATAATTGCAGCGCGGTGTTGTCCGTCTAAAATCCTGTTGTGAGCATCTATGGCAATGGATACGGAATTCAAGTCAGGGTGATAATCGGTAATCAGTTTCTCAAACCTGTCAGGAGAATGTGCATCACTAGGGTTATAAGTGTTTTTGTAGTTACAGTATTCTATATATTCCTTACGATTTCCTTCCAAATAATGAACAGCAGGACTTTCAAAAAGTTTACAGGAAACCCATTGATGATTTTCGTATTTGAAAATTTTTAGTTCAGAGATTGTTAACTCGATAATTTCATAGGCAAAAATATTCTGTTTAGACAACCAGTTTTGTACCCATATTGAATCTAAACTGAAACATGAATCCCCAATTATTTTTTCATAAAGGGATTTTGGAGTGGAAACTGTTAGTTTATGTTCATAAGCATCTATTTTCTCAATAACCAATTGAGGTGTAATTGAAGACATGCATAATGCATTTCCAATTAAGCATTTTTTTTGCCAGTTATCAGTAAGACCGGCACATGCAGGGCAGATATCAGCCGTAATATTTATATTGTTGCTGTAACTGAAAAATTTTATGGGAGTCGGACCAAATAAAACTACGGAGGGGCCAGTCTTTAACGCTTTTCTCAAATGAACCATGCCACATTCGCCATCAATATGATACAAAGCGTTTTTCAGTAAAATTTTTAAATCATCCCAATCGGTTTTTCCTATTAAATTAACATCAATGCCGTGTAACGTTTTACAACGTTCTGGAGATTCGCCCAACTGTACAATTTTAATTCCCTTATAACGATTTTTCAATAATTTAATTAGTGTATTAAAATGCTCAACCGGCCACATTTTAGGAGCTTCAATTGTACCGGAGAAAGGATTCACGCCGCGTTGGATAGTAATAAATCTGTCTTTGTTCAGGCCGAATTCCTGTAATCTTTTTTCTTCATCTTTATTAATATGTATGTCAAGAATGTAATCGTCGGGCATATTTAATGCATTGTCAATATCTGCGACATTGAAACATGTTTTATTATTTAAAATTGAATACTTGTAAATTTGGCTGTTTAATAGGGGGCGCAATGTGAAAAATCTTGAAAAATGATCGTCATCTCTAAATCTTTTCCATTTATCAAACAGTTTGAATAAAGCCGGATTTACTCCGTGTATTTTATTCCAGTCGGCTTTTAATATATCTGGAAATGAATGTATATCTATAACAGCATCATAGTATGAAAAATCCTCTTTTTTCAAATCCGTGTAATTATAATAGGCAGTAACAAAATCTTGTTTGTCGAAAATGGCTTCGTTAATTTCAGAAGAGGGATGTCCGAAAACAACTACATTAAGATTATGGTTACGGAATTTTTCATAAAAACATTTAATGAAGTTAGCATGAATCAAAACATTGCCAAAACCGCCATTTGTGCGAAAAGCAATGACCAGTTTTCTGTCATTATTAATGTAAAGCTGGTTATGACCGTCGGGACAATCAGTTTTTTTATTAAATAATAGACGAAAATTATAAAAAATAAATTTGATTATTATTTTTTTATCCGAATATCCTTTATTTTTGTATTTCCAATATCTGCGAAAGATTAGTTCAACATAAGTCATATTGTTTTATCTCCTAGTATACCGGTTAATTGACTGAAGACAAATTCTGGTGTTAATGAATTCATGCACGGAAGAGTATGGAACCCTCGTACGCATCTGCTTTGCCATGAGTTAATGACCCATTCACAGGCCATTGGACAGCCATTTCCCCTCAAATTTAAATTTTCGGAATATCCATATACTTCAGGAGAAGTTGGCCCGAATAAAACACAGGAAACACCACCGTGTAATGCATGCCGGAGGTGAACCATCCCTCCCTCGTTATCTATATGTAAAAAAGAATTTTTGAGTAGTACTTTTAAGTCTTCAACAGATGTTTTTCCGACTAAATTTAAGTCAATATTGTCAAACGATGGACAGCGGATTTCATTAATGCCCAATTGAACAATTAAAATATCGGGAAATGAATTTTTTATATAAGATATCAGCGTGTTATAAAAATGTATGGGCCATAGCTTGATACTGTTTTCAGTCTGTTTATCGTCAGTGCCGCGATGAATGGTTATATACTTTGTTCCTGCAAGATCTAAGTTCTTTATATTCGTAACAGAGGAGGGGTTAAGCGGAAGTTCGTAATTAAAATTTTCAGTAATATTGAATAAATCATATATATCACATTGTTGAATTCTTTTTTTCTTTAATATTTCTAAAATGGTATTAGCCTCACCGTCACAAACAGGAAGGTGGTCAAAAAAGCGGAGATGTTTCAGACAAAATTTCTCACACGCTTGCACAAAGTCTATTAAATCCGGAGCATAAAGATATATTTTTTTTAAATTTTTATGCCTGACGTCAGGAAAACGGTTTAAAACTACAAACAAATCATATTGGCCGTTATTGTCCTCAATATCTCCATCAAGAAAAATATGATTAACAAAACCTTGCTTAGGAAACAATGCTGTTACTAATGATAAGTTCCTGTGTGCATATACATCAATGCATATATTTTTATATCCTATAAGTTCTCTTATTTTATATAGATAGTTCGCACCTATTAAAATATCACCAAGCCCGCCTTTTAACTTAAAACCGATTTTTAAATCTTCAGCCATAATAGTCTCCGTACTAAAGTTTCACAAATTCTATGATAAATTCGGGTGTCAGTCTCTGCATGCAATCGGCACAACATCCGGTTTTGATGCATTTTCTCATCCAGTCGTCTTCAATCCATTCGCAGGCAAACGGGCAGATTCTCCTGCTTAAATTTATATTTTCCGGATAGCCGTAAAATCTCTCGTCGGTCGGTCCAAACAGGACAACGGATGTGCCGCCGCGTAAAAAATGGCGTGCATGAACCATTCCTCCCTCTTGAGAAATATGCAGTTTGGCATGCTTCAAAAGTGAAAAAGCCTCTTCCATATCTGTTTGGTCACGCAAATCTATGTCAACACCTGAAATTGGGGTTTGTTTTTTGCTGCCGATTTGAATAATTTGAACTTCGGGATATTTATCTTTAAGCAATCTGACGAAACGTCTGTAATATTCTTCCGGCCATTGCCGTGTTTCATTTTTTATATTTTCCCAACAGCGCCCGGATCCGGTCTGAATGGTAATATAATTCGGCGTGTTTATTCCAAATTTCTGTAAAACGCTGTAAATATCCAAATTGCTTTCTAATTTGAAATCTAACTTATCCATACCGAGTAAATTATTGATGTCTCCCTGGTTTTCTCTTGTACGCCCCCTCATCATAGATATGGCTAGTCCTAAAAAAGCATTTTTGCTGATAAATAAATTTTTCTGGTGAAACTGATTAACAGTTTCAATATAAGCGGAAACCTTTTTATTTAGACGATTTGGTATATAGTTTTCAATAACAGGGAAACGGATAAAGGAAATATACAGGTCATAATTCGGGGCATTTTCTTTTGTATATACTGAATTTTGGGGGAAAATGACATTTTTATAACATAAATCCTTATTGTTGCATAAAATGTCAATAATGACGTCTGTGCCAAAATATTTTTCAAGGGCGCAGACATATTTCGCCGCGATAATCAGGTCTCCCATACCACCGAGAGCTTCAACGCCGATATGTATTTTCTTATCCGTGTATGAAGTTTTTTGTTTAGCTAGATTTTTTAATATATATTTGAAGTTCCATAAAATAATACGCAAAGCAAGCCGCTTGCTCGTTTTGGCTTTTTGAGAATATTTAACTATTTTTGCCTGCAGTTTATTAATGTATTGAGTGAATTCAGCCATTATGCCTCCAAACTTTCGCCGTATAAAAACGATTGAGTACTAATACAGAGAAAGAGGGCTTCTCAAACGAACGGCAAAACAAAAATAAAATTTCAGGCATGGATGTTCCTTTCTTTGCAGCGTTTTAAAAAGGTATAAAGAGTAGTTCTGCCGATGCCAAAACGTTTTGCTATCTCTGCTTTGGTTACGCCGGCGGAAATAAGCTCTGCCACTGCTTGCTCCTGACCCGATAAAGACGTACGAATCATTTTGCCAAACGGGCGGCCTCGTTTTTTCCCCGTTTGCAGAAGATTTTCCTGAATAGCTTTGTTTTTTATGGAAAGCAGGCCTTTATAGATTTTCAAAACGTCATTCAGGCAATCTTCCATTAGGAAGGGAAATCCCAAATCAAGGGTCAGGTTTTCTTTGATTGTACAGATTCGCAATTTGTATGTGGAAAGCTGGGAAATAACCTTGATAATATCTTCAAACCGTTCACCAATAATCGAAATGTCAGCCACAATTAAGACATCGCCTTGTTTCAGGTTGCACGGCAGAGTTTTTGCAAGGTCATCTGTTTTAAGGAATTTGTCAATTGTCAGATTATAGCAGTCAGCGTAAGAGCGGACAGATTGTTCCTGTTCGGACGGAGACGCATATCTTCCTTTAGTATTGATATATCCTAAAATCATTGGCGGCAGGTCTCTTCCATCAGCAATAAAAGTTAAGGCTAAACATAAATCCCACGTCCGAGAAGCACATAAAACAAAATTGTGCGGTTATGCGTTTAACGAACGTTTAATTCTTAATATTGTACAGAACCAAAGTTCGTTGTCCCGCATAAACTTTTTAGCCGAATCTTATGAGATAAGTAGATTTATAGCTTGACTTTCATGGGATTAAAGGGGTATAAGAATTAAACGTTCGTCAGATTAAAAATATTCTGTGCTATATACGATTAGCCGTTTTGATACGGGTTGTTTTTCAAAAATTGGTAAAGAGTAAAAATGCTGACCCGCATCAGCTTGGCTATCTGTTTTTTGGGCAGGCCTTTATTGATAAGTTTAAGGATATCCTTTTCTTTTCCGTCCAAAATGTGTTTTTTGTTTCTGCTGCCGAATTGTCTTCCTAATTTTCGACCGCTGGCTTTGATGCGTGAAAGGGCTTCTTTTGTTCTTTGGCTGATGAGGTTCCGTTCAATTTCCGCAGATAACGAAAAGGCAAAAGCCAGAACCTTGGATTGGATATCTGCTCCCAGCCGATAGTTGTCTTTGATTGTCCATACTTGTATTTCCTTTTGCATACAGAAATTTAAAATGGTCATGACTTGCAGGAGATTTCGTCCCAGGCGGGAAATTTCAGAGCAAATCAGGATATCGTCCTTTTTTAATTTTTTGAGCAAAATTCCCAATTTTCGTTTTTCAAAATCTTTTGTGCCGGAAATCATTTCCGCAATCCATTTGTCAATTTTAATTTGTTGCATTTGACAGAAATTGTTGATTTCAAATTTTTGATTTTGCAAAGATTGCTTATCTGTAGATACTCTGACATATCCGTATATCATTATAGTCTCCTTAAAAAATTACGGGAACGCTTTTAATTTGTAAAAGGCCTGCAGCGCGAAGACGGCTCTCGGCGGATTAATCGGCACAGGAAAGTACCGGTCGTTGTTTATCCAATAAATTTTTTTGCAGGGCATTAAAAATTTGCAACAGGTGAAAAAAAACGATATTTTTCCCAAACAATGCCTAATCCGGCTTTCAGAGCAGGCGTAAACGGCCGGAAACAAACAGTACTGTCCTTGGCGTTGACAAGTTTATTCGGGTTCAGAATATATCCGATATTTTGTCCGGCCATCAAAGCGGCGTTATAAACCAAATTATGAGCCGTTATTATATTCAGTTTTTTGAAATCAGGACCGAACTACCCTTGAAATTCATTGCGAAAAGATGTTTTGACCAAAACCCGTTGCGAACATATCAGCAGCAGCCTGATTAAATAAGCCTTGGAAATGTTTTGTCTTTGTGCCAATTCGTATTTTGAGGGCATTATAACGCCCCAGATGTCTTGAACAGAAAGTTGGACAGAACTGTATTTGGACAAATTTGCCGATTGGATGAGAATGCCAAAATTCGGCAGCTATTTATCCAGCCGAATTTTCTTCCAGCTCTTTCAGCAGCCTTAAGATGGGCGGTTGTGCTATATGCAGAAAGTCAGAAGCTCTTGTTGTTTTTCCTTCTCAGACACATTTAAAAAATAGCGCAATACTCTGAATTCCATAATTTTTTCTCTGACATTCCGATATATTGTAAAGATAATATATATTTAAATTTGTAATACTGTCCAATCAGAAAAATTGATTTATACCGTCAAATGGATAAGCTTCCGTTTGATAAGGTTGAAAGTTTTTTTAAGCTAATGTAAAATAATTGTAAACAGTTAGGTTGATTTTGTTATAATGTTTGTCGTGCGGTTTCTTGCTGGATAAGAGGTCGCGGCTATGGAGAAGGAACGATGCCAGAAGAAATATTCAATATAAATGCAAAAATTGTAAAGCTGAATAATGGCTATAAAATGCCGATTATTGGGATTGGTACATACAGTTTGCACGGGAAAGCCTGTGCAGAGGCAGTAGGGGCGGCTTTAAAGAACGGTTGCCGAATGATAGATACAGCATCATTTTATGGTAACGAGAAAAATGTTGCAGAGGCGATTCGGAAATCAGAGGTTCCGAGAAAAGAAATTTTTATCGCCACGAAGTTATATCCAAACCAGTTTTTTTCAAGCAGAGAAAGCCATAGAGCAGGCGCTTGAACGGCTGGGAAGCGGGTACATTGATTTGATGCTACTGCATCACCCCGGCGAAAACGACAAAAAGGCCTATAAGGTGATGGAGCAGGCGGTGAAAGATGGAAAGATAAATTCCCTCGGACTGTCAAATTATTATATTAAAGAATTGGAATTTTTTCTGCCGCAAATAGAAATTAAACCGGTAGTCGTGCAAAACGAAATACATCCGTACTATCAGGAAACAGATGTCGTCGCATACATTCAGCGACAGGGCATAGCTGTCGAGGGGTGGTATCCGCTTGGCGGCCGGGGATATACGGAAGCGCTGCTGAATAATAAGGAATTGGCGGCAATCGGTGCAAAATATGGTAAAACGGCTGCTCAGGTCATTCTGCGCTGGAATTTACAGCGGAACATCATCGTAATCCCCGGTTCCCAAAATCCAAAGCATATAAAAGAAAATATGGATATATTTGATTTCAGTTTAACTCAGGAAGATATGGAAAAAATACGGAGGCTTGATTGTAGCGAAAAACACGACTGGTATTAATAAGTAGTTCTGTTGACTGGATTGCGAATAGTGTAAAATACGGAGAATTTCCTCAAAATAGGATGAGAAGCAATGGCTGAAACAGCCGTAGGTAAAAATAAAAAATATCTTGACTTAGAGCTTACTCTAAAAATTATAATAATCACATAGAGAGAAACTATGAAGCGTCTGGATTCTTGCAAATTGTTCGCCGGAGCAGATACAGCGGAAACACTTGCCGGAATATTGGGCATAGAACAGACATCAGTTTGTGTGCAAAAAAAAAGGATTAACCGCAAAATTGTTGTGCTCGTAGAATAGATTCGGGAGGGGTTTCAGTCCGGCGGACACTGTAAATGTTGTTGAATGTGCTTACCGGCAAGGGGGCATCAGTCGGATTATACAGAAAAACGGCAGAGGGAACGAAAAATATAAATTGATTGCAATCATTTGAATTGCAGGAAAATTAGGCAGAATTACGTTTGGGGCAGAAAGATAAAATATGGAAACGAAAGGGAAAAACAGAATATGTTAATGTGGTATGTAATTTTGGGAATAGTCATCATATCTGCCGGAGCCGGATTGATTTATTTAAGTGGCAGGGTAGCCAGATTTGGATTTATGAAGATGTTTGACCGGAACGGAAATAATGCGCAATGCCGGAAAACAGCCGGATTTGTATTAATATTGTTAATTTTTGCCGCACTTAGCCTGACCATAAACCTTGTTAATGCTGTAGTGTGTTTGCTTCACTTTGTCTGTATCTGGCTGCTGTGCGATTTAGTCTTTTATTTGGTCGGACATTTTCGGAGGCGGCCGTTCAAATATTATTATGCCGGCATTGCCGCTATTCTGTTAAGCTGTGTTGTTCTTGGTTTAGGCTGGTATTTGAACCACCATGTCTGGACAACGTCTTATACGGTTGTATCAGAAAAAGCTGGACAAAAATTGCGTATTGTTCAGTTTGCGGATTCCCATATCGGAACGACGTTTGGCGGTAAAGGTTTTGAACGGCATGTTAGAAAAATACAAGAATTGAATCCGGATATTGTGTTGATTGTGGGGGATTTTGTGGATGACGGTACGACGCGTGAAGAAATGGTTTCGGCGTGCCGGTCGCTGGGAACGCTTAAAACGAAGCATGGCGTTTATTTTGCTTTTGGCAATCATGACAAAGGGTATCATGCTCCGGAAGTCAGAGGTTTTACCGGAAACGAGCTGATTGCGGAATTGGAAAAAAACAATATCCGTGTCCTGCAGGATAAAACAGTGTTGATAGATAATACATATTATGTTGTCGGGCGCCGGGATTTTTCGGAAATTCAAAGGGGAGGTTTTCGGGCAGATATGGAAGAACTTGTTTCCGGACTGGATAAAAATAAATTTATCATTGTAATGGATCATCAGCCTAATGATTATGAAAAAGAGGCAAAAGCAAGAGTAGATTTGGTCCTTTCGGGGCATACTCACGGCGGGCAGCTCTTTCCTTTGAATAAAGTAGGGGAATGGATAGGGGCTAACGATAAAACCTATGGTATTGAACGTCGCGGGCAGACAAATTTCGTCGTCACGTCGGGACTTTCGGATTGGGCAATCAGATTTAAAACCGGTACGAAGTCGGAGTTAGTTGTAATAGACGTTATGCACTCAGATAATTAAACAGATGAGTTTTTAACAGTGCCACCGACGTCAACAATAAGAAGCAAATTATATGTCTTAGTATCTAACAAATTTCTTGATTACTCTTTCGAATAAAGTCAATGAGCATTTCTGTTTGTTCATGTAAATCCAAACACTTGGCTAAATTCTCGTTAGTATAATTCTTATTTTTTGTGATATCCAAAGCAAATTTAACCTTGTCAAAAGTCTCAACCTTTTTGATATTTTTGTAAATATCAGGGAAAAAGCTGAATTGTTCAACATTTAGAGATGAATCAAAATAATTATGCAATGCTTCTGTCGGTAAATAATTTTCAATTTCTTTACCAGCTGTTACCCAATGCGCATTAGGGAACTCTTTTTGTATCCGTTTTACTCTATCCTTTAATTGGTCTTCGGATGATTTTTTATCGCTGTCCATTACAACATAAGAATGACGATTGATTTTGAGCATTTCTATCAAGCTGTCGGTATTTTTCTTTTCTTCAACATTAGCTGTATAATGCGAAAGAAGTGTGCCGCCATAATAAAGAAATTGATAGTCCAATCCTTCTTCCAAATCGTTACCGCCAAATAGTTCAAGCCATTTCTTAATGTAAATTCTGTCGGAAGGCCCTTCAACCCAAATAACGCAATTGGATTGCAATAAATCACTTGCCTTAAAGCCTAAATCATCTAAAAGAGTTTGTTTTGCTTTCTCAGACATTGCCGGTTCAACAGTTGATTTACAACCATCATTGCAAATTCTGACAATTTGAGCATTTATGTCTTTGCCAAACAAATCAATAGCAACATTAGAGTGAGTTGTTAGGAATATTAAAGAGTCGGGGTACCTTACAGAATACTTTTTAATATGCTTTAACAATTTCCGCTCTAAACTTGGGTGTAAATTGTTTTCAAGTTCTTCAAAAGCAAATACGTTCTTATAATTATCCGACAAACGGGGGATAGTATGAAGAAGTGTCAATGTGGCAATAACGGTTTTTAGACCGCTACCGCAATCAGAGAGCTTAATGCCACCTTTTTTATCTTCTTCTAAATAAATTTCATACAAATTATTTGCACCTGTTAAGGTATATATGCGTTTAAATGTTATTTCAGGCGCTACGACCTCATTAAGAAGGGAAAGAAAATCATTTTCTATGTATTGTTTCCAGTTAACCTCTTTTCCGTTATTACCTGTCAGTTTTGCAGTATGTCCTTGCTCATCATTAAGCATTCTTGCAATTAAACTGCATATTCCGGTAGAATTTGATTCTATTTTATAATCAGTAACTTGTGATGCATAATCAATTTTTTCCTTATTAATATCCCGTTCAGCACGAAGATGAAGAAAACGGTATCCTTTAAATTGCTCTGTTAGATATGGAGAATTTAGATGCTGATTAATAATATTGTGATAACAGGCTAATCTTAAATCAAGATTCGGTTGGAATGAAAATTGGTAATTAGATGCTCTTGCACTTTTTTCTAAAATTACCTTATGATTAGAAAGATGTTTTCCAATTGTATCCCAGTAAGATTGATGGTGGGGAAAATCATAAGAGTAGGAAGTAGAAGAAAACAAATGCGAAGTATCGTCATTCTTTAACATTTTTTCCAATCTCACACAGAAAGGCATACTCTCCTGCGTTCCCTCAACAATACCCGCAAGAGCTTCCAATAGCTTGGATTTTCCGCTATTATTTTTGCCAATAATCACATTAATTGGTTTAATATCATCAAACCCTTGATAGTCATTTTCTTTTAAAAAACATTTATAATCTTTAATTTTTATAGAAGAATACATTGTTGGAAGCCCGTATTAATACTTTCTTTATTGAATAAAGGATTCGCGAAAATTACAAGAAAAAACTTTTCCCCTCCCATTAAGTAAATCTGCAAAAGTCTGGTAACGATTCTTTCATATAATAATCCGACCACGTAAACTCACTACTATTTCACTACTACCTAAAACAAAAGGGCTTAGACAAACT
>ULXU01013475.1_pt1 | contig 10971 bp, 5 predicted proteins | sample 1961521 | NCBI WGS metagenome assembly ULXU01 (sample SAMEA4835845, study PRJEB28245) | human gut metagenome | biome: gut microbiome; material: fecal sample | place: Denmark | collected 2008
ATTTGCTATTTCTTCCATATCTAACTCTTGACATCCGATTCCGTAATACATTTTCAATATTTCTCTTGACCTGTCTTGTAAAGTATTTAACGCTCTATCTATTTCTATATGAACAGATTCATCATTTGTAGTACAATCAGCAGGTAAACTATTTGTATTTGGTAATACATCTATAAGAGAATTTTTTATCTTGTCAAGAATACCTTTACCTATTTTTATTGCTTTCATATTTAGCTATTTTTGATTAGTAGTTTGTCCAGCGGCTCTTCATGGCCTCTTTTTATTTTATCAGCATTCTTCTTTGGAAAATAACCAAATCCAAAAGCGTCTGGACAAGTATATAAGCCAAATGAATATCCAGTAAGCGATAGATATTTGGTTGATAAATGAATATATTATCATTTCAATTGTAGTAGGATGCCTCTCTGTCTCACAAGGATATTCTTCATCAACTGGGACAAAAAACAAATAAAGAAGCATCAAGCTTGCTGCAATCCACACGATAAGGCTAATTATTAGCCCCTTTTTTTTTGTCATACATAACTCATATCAATGACAATGGCATTATCATTGAGATAAATAATACATTATCTAGTTTTATCGGAAATAATTGTCTGCCTAACAATGTAATTAATGAAATAGCATCGGGAACCATAAAAATCGGAGATACTATTAATGCAGCTATTGGAAAAATTAATGAGAAAAGCAAAACGATATATTGTAGTGTCAATCTTCTTGAAATCATAAAAAATAAGGAAATGGTTGAAAAATTTAATCACCATAGCGAACGTGGATATATTTATGAAGCAGAAGTAATAGACATTACAAAGAAATATGCCAAAGTAAGAATAGAGGACATTGAGGGCTATATATATAAAGACTCTGTTAGTTGGAACGATATTGAACGTATAAGCGATATTCTTTATATTGGTCAAATTGTAGAAGTCGTTTATTTAGCAGATGATGATGAGCGCTTAACATTTGGTATCAAACAACTTAATCCAGTTCCATATGAAGAACCATTGTACGATTTGGATTTACAGAGCCTCCTTCTACAGATTGGAATTAAGTCTAAATGTTTTATTGGTATTGCTAAATTTTACGGTAAATACACATTTGTTGAAAATTTATATTCAATAGGTGAAGGTCAAGATGGCAAATTGTTAGTAGATCCCTATTACGGATATAATTTACGAGCAATAGTCATGAATCCAGAAAAAATTGAAGAAGGGAAATACTATAAAATAAAATTAAGAAATCTTACACCCAAAGATAAAAGAATAGAAAGGAATCAACTTTATCAGTTCCATAGTATTGCTTATGAAGAAGTAAATAATCCATACAAGACAGACGTAAATCTAACTTTTGAAAAATTTACTTCTCCTGCAGGAAATGTAGCTACAGCACATTTGTTGGCTGAAGTAGGAAAGAATATGTATTCTTCCAAGGATAGGATGTTTTTTGAATTAATACAAAATGCCGATGATGCAGCATCAGCAAATGGCGTATTAGTAAATGTAAAAACGTTAGGTGATTATTTGGTTGTTTGTCATAATGGCAATAGCTTTGATAAAGATGATTTTGAGGCCATTACATCTGCAGCAAATGGTACAAAAAAAGCTAACGAGAACAAAACTGGATATAAGGGCATTGGGTTCAAATCTGTTTTTACTGATTCCGAGAAAGTATTCATCAAAACTGGTGGTTATCAATTTAAGTTTGATAAAAATGATGAACGATTTACAGATTTTGATTCATTTTATTTCTGTGTTAATAGGTTGCAAACAAAAGAAGAACAGCAACAATTTTTACGGAAATTTAATAGTGATCGTACAAGATTTAAAGGCGTTGTTGATATTCCTTGGCAATTAGAGCCTATTTGGATTGATAAATTTCCGACTGAATTAGGAGAAGATTTTATACTATCGAATGTCGGTATAGCATTGAAATTAGGTGAACATAAGATTAAAGGAGATAATGGTTATGAAAAAGCCATCACAGACATTATCTGCAATCCGCATTTTATGCTATTTCTTCGTAACACAAAACGCATTGATTTTAATAGATTATCTGTTAGTAAAACAAATCAAAATGGTATTATCACGCTAAAAAATTCATTTGGCATTAATCGCATAGAATATTTCAAGCGGGAGGATTTTGAGATAGATGTTAATAATGATATTTTTGAAGAAAATGGTATTGATATCAGAATTGACATTGAAGACCAGGACGATGTTTCTGGAAAAATAATCGAAGCTAAATTTGTTGATACACACAATCAAGAATTGGATAACATTCCAAAAAAGATTGCCATAAATAATTCTACTATTATTTCTTTCGCAATTCCAATTGGTGAAGATAAAACTTTAAAACCTAACACGAAGTGTGATGAAATATCAATGTTTGCATTTTTGCCTACTTTAGTAAAAGATTTCAGATTTCCGTTCTATATAAATGCGAATTTCATTCTTGATCCACCACGCCAAAGAATATTGGGAGATAATCCTTGGAATTTTTATCTCATGCAAACAATTGCAAAACTGTTAGTTCAATGGAGTGCCTCTTTGAATGAAAAAAAAGATAGAAATGCGCTGAATGTTCTTGTTCCACGCTATTTTGAGGAAAATAGTACTGACACCAAGCAACTTGCTGAGCATTTCAACACCTCATATAAATCTGCTCTCAAATCAGAAGCCTTTATTCTCAATCACAAAGGCGAACTCGCAAGACAGGATGAGATAATTATTGACAAAACGGGCTTGTCTGAAATTATCGGTGCTGATTTGTTCTGTCAACTGCTTAACACAAATAAATGTCTGCCTTCCAATAAGATTGATAGCAAGTTATTGGAAGAAGAAATATTTGAGAATATTGAATTACTGAGATTTGCCGATGTCGTTGAAACCATCACTGATAATGGTATTTTCAACGAATGGTTCATTACTGCTTCTGATGAGCAAAAACAGTTATTGTATAAATGGATCGTTGATAACAATAATACCTCATCTTGTACGGATGAATTGAATTTATTTGTAAAAAACTTACCTATATTTCAATTTGGAGAAGAATATAATTCATGTGGGGAGATAGAGGCTTCAAACTTAATTATTACAACCAAGTTGCTTCTTCCTATTAGGGAAATATTGTCAAAACTTGACTTTGTAAGTTCGGATAATGTTTTCGACGAGAACCATCCTCTATATGAGTTTGTCGAACCGCAAGATGATGAAAAGTTATTCAACACTATCAAAGAATGTGATTTTTCTGAACTCACAAAAGAAGAAAGGAAAACATTATTTCTTGCGTTGAAAGATTTTGATGGGGTTGGTGAAGCTAAAATTAAAACTATTTCGCTTTTCAAAAATATAAACGGTGATTTTAAGCCATTGGACGAAATGGTTGCATACAGAGATTGTGTTTCTGAATGGTTGTACTCGTATGTTATCTGTAAAGATGACAACCATAAAGAATTGGAAAAATATCTTATTTCTCAAGAAGATGAGTTCAAAAGCATTATTCAAGAGCATTATGAAGATATTGATGCTTCTTTAGCCGAATTGTACAACAACTATAAAGGCAAATGGCCAGGCTCATTCACACGGCAAATTATTGATAAACATGAAATTGATAATAATATCCTTGCCATAATTGAAGAATCGGATACGGAAACAAAAAAGTATTTCCTGAATAGTATCAAAAAGTTAGAGTTACATTCAACATCTACTTATAAGAAGGATTCTTGCGAATATCGTGTGCTCCAATTAGCCTTGTCTATATATGAAGATCCAACAGTATTTTCGCAAAAGATTTATTTTGACGAAAAATGTATCAAAGAATTCTCTGTTTCAGATGAAGTAATTTGTGACTTTGTGCAAAATGGAGAAAAGAAAAAAGTAAAGATGTCATTAGCAAAGCTACTGCCTCAATACCAAAACCAATCCGATTCAATAGAGAAAATAAAAGCACTGTTTGAAATCAAGAAAGATTTGGACAAGTTTTTTGTCGCAAAACCGATGCTTCTATATCAAATCGTCAAGGGGCTTGAAGCTATAGATTACTTAAATCTTAAACCAGGATTATGGCCAAATGACAAAAATGGTAATGCCTACCAATATTTATTTTATGTTTATTATTATAGAGAAGTAAAAGGATATACAAGCAGTTACGTCATCTCTATACAATTGGAAAATGAGTCTCAAAAATTCATTGAAGATATGATGGACTTTTTATTCAACAACAGAATTAGTATAGAAAAATCCCCATTCACATATAGAGTAAAAAACTATTTCTTAAACAAACATTTTGCTTCAGACTATAATCTTGAAAAAGAACAATTATTGTCAACCATAGAACTGTGGGCTGACGATGATGAAAAGAAAAAATACCTTACGGAGAATGGCATGCGAACTTCCAAATGTTATGCCATACAATTTCGAAAATTGTTTTTAGAAAACAAGCCTATTGATTTCATAGAAAAACTTTCGGAACCAGATTTAAAATATGGCATTGAATTTATTTCAAGAGCATGCGAATCTGAGATTCCTTTTGTTGGTACAAATCAAAAATATGTTCTTCTCCAACTTAAAAACAAAAAATGTTGTAATCTATTAGATAATTGGAATGATAAAAGAATAAAAGAGAATTCTGATGAATGGGATTCAAAGGAATACAACGAATGGATAAAAGAACATTATCCACATATTTTTATTTATTCAGGAACTTTACCACGCCAATTATCGTATGACGGCAAAATATTACTGAATTATGATGATTCGGAATATGATTACTACTATGACAAACAGACAAAACAACTTTATCTTTGTAACTCTCGAAGAATTGAAGATATTTTATTTGAAGTTGCTAAAGATGGTAAGTCTGACTTGGGGCTTGACGAATACAGAGAGCTCTGTTTAAAAGACAAGGTCGTTTTTACGCAAGAAGAAAAAGTTGAATTTGATAGTTTGAAAAATGAAAAAGATAAAATCAGAAGAGCATTGCAAAAGCGTGGTCTGAATTATGATGATTTGTTACGTGGAATTGATACTGATGACAGTTCTAAAGAAGATATTGTAAAAATTAGTAATGGGACACCATCTCCTTTGTCTGTTGATGAAAGAAAAGAAGCACAAAAAGAAGCACAAAGAAAATTACAAGAATTATACCCTAATTGGGAATATCCAGATGGATTTGGTGAAGGTGATATTTATTCTACGTTTAAAGTAATAAGAGAAAATGGGTCTTTTATGTCTGTGGTTCTAAAGAGTCATAAATTACCAAAGGAACCATTGAAAATTAACAGTACGGAATGGGATTATCTTATGAATGATGCAAAATTGTTCATCTATACTGGTGGTGAAATAGAAAAATTAGATCCTAAGTATCTAATAGAAAACCAGTCAAAGATAGTGTTGTCATTCAGTACAGAAAATTTAGATATAGAAGAGCGAATAACAGCATTTTCTGATAGTTTACACTACTTCAAAGAGTTGAGCTTTGATTTTGAAAGTTTCCATCTTTCAGAAAAAGCACAATCTATAGAAGGAATATATAATATAACAGAAGGGAAACAAAATTCTACCTCAGATAATGATTTATAAACAATGAAATACACGAGAAAAGATTACGAGAATTTTCTCAATGCGGAGTTGGAGACCCAAATGAAAGAGTACGAACAGATTGTTTGTACCAAAGCACTTGTTTTGAAAGAACGAGGTGAAGTCTTTGTTGGCCGCTTTATTAAGTTGCAACCTAATGGAATGGCCATTTTTAAGGTTCGCAATTCTGACAATATGCCTCGCAAAAATACATTTTGGACAGCTTCATTCCTTATTGGGGAAATGGGTAGTTTTAAAAACTGGGGCAACAATTCATGGGCTGACCTTAGAAAAAACTACCAGCGTACCTATTCTGATGCATTGTGTGCATGGATACAGAAATCAGAAGAAAATGAATTCTGCATCATAGGTATAAAAAAACTTACCACAGAATTCGCACAATTATTGGAGGCGGAGAGGCCCATCATTGCATTTGGACCTAAAGATCCACCCTTGCAATACTTGCTGAATCTTATTGATATCGTTCGTGATTCTTCGTGCATAGAAACTCAAAAGATATTGGATTTCGATGAAAATTCCAGTCAATGGAATCCACTGAAGATTGAGGCAAAAGCTGATTTCACTTCTCTTTTACTCAGCGATATGAAAGATAATAATTGTATTGTAGTTCAGGGGCCTCCAGGTACTGGAAAAACATATCGTATGGCTCAACTTGCGGCTAAATTATTGGCTGAGAACAAAAGTGTCTTAGTTACAGCTCTAACCAATCAGGCTTTGATGGAGTTGGCAAAGAAAGACGACATTTTGCCATTCCTCGAAAAAGGAAAGGTGTCAAAAACAAGTCTAACTGTTGATGAAAATAGAGAACTCCCCAAACTTCAACCGATAAAAGACAATCTTTGCAATGCTTCTAGCGGGAATCTTTCCTTGGCAACCTTTTATTTGTCAAGCGGATGGGCAAAGGAAGCAACTGAGCCCCCTTTTGATTATGTTATAATGGACGAAGCGAGTCAAGCACTTCTTCCAATGATAGCTGCCGCAGTGAAATTAGGAGAAAAGGTTATTTTGATCGGAGACCAAAAACAGTTAGCACCGATTGTTGTAACCAACGAAGATATTATAAACAGATTTCATTGGACTTCGATAGTGAAAGGATTTGAAACAATTTGTTATAACTTTTCTTTCAGGTCGTATATGCTTAGCGACACATTCCGCTTGACCAAACGTGGAGCTGAGAGTACGGGGATTTTCTACAATAATGAATTGCGTTCTGTTTCTGATGTGCAAACAATTCCCTCTAAATTGTCAGAATTAAACCGACAAGGTGGCCCAATGTTTATTGGATTGGACATGAGAGTTGGCGACAAAGCCCCTATAAATGCTTTAGATTCCATTTTCCATTTAGTCAGCAAGTTAATTACCGAATCGCCTAAAGCAGAAGTCGCCGTTCTCTCAAAATTCAGAGAGTCCGTTCGTCAATTACAAAAGCATTTTATCTTAAAGTGGACTAAGACAAAAGATTTGCCAGACAATATTCGTATAGAAACCGTAGATAGGGTTCAAGGATTGACAGTTGATTATTGTGTTTTCTTTATTCCGAATGCCTCGATACGCTATTCTCTCGAAAACAAATTATTTAATGTAGCTACTTCACGTGCAAAATACAGCACAATAATAGTAACAGATAATACTATTTTGAAAGAGAATATATCTGAAGAAGTTCGCAAATATCTTTTGAAAGCACAAGAAGATAAATTCGTGGATTTCATGCCAAAAACCATAACATCTGGTAATATTGGAGTGACAATAACAGGTAAAATAGACCTCTCCCAATTTGAAAAGAAAAGAAAGGAAATAGTTGAGGGAAAAGAAAACGTCTATATCATTGATACAAACGTTTTTGTAAATTGTCCTGATATTATTTCTCACATTGGGAATAAATATAAAATTGTAATACCAGCGAAAGTATTGGAAGAACTTGATAAGTTAAAGCTAAAAGTAGGTGTTGATAAGACAAAATTAAATGAAGCTGCAAAAAATATTCACAATGCTTTCATTAAACACTATTCTCAAATGGAAGATGCCAATTTGTCCTTACTGCCTAAGGGGTTTGACAAAAACAATCCTGATTGTATGATATTATCTGTCGCTTTAAAATATAAAAACGAACATCCTATACTTTTGACATCTGATAATATTCTTCTATCAAGAGCAAGCGGATTGGGTATAACAACATTATCACTCAAAGAGTTCTTAAAACGATAAAAAACATGCTGGAGCAAGAACTACAACAATATCTCCTACGCAAATATCCGCAGGAGAATGCTAGGAAGGAATTAAAAAAACGGAAGGCTCGTTTAAAATACAATAAGCGTAAATTATGGCACTCGCAACAAACATAAACGGCTTGCTCAACAAGCAGACGATAGGATACATCCGCTTTGAATTCAAGAAAGGTTGAGATCCGATAATCACATATAACTATTTTTTCTGAGCGTTTATTTGCGCCTATTCTACTGCTGTTTCTTTGAAAAATGGCAGTTTAAGAGTAACTTTGCCCCGAGTAAACCAAAAACGATGACAACAACTAAAAAACGGGTGGCTGCGTTCGATGTGCTGAAAGGCATCGCCATATATCTGGTGGTGATGGGGCACGTGCTGACGATGTGCATACGCGACATCGACAGTGCGGTGCTGTTCAAGCTTGTTGGAGAAATACACATGCCTATATTTTTCTTTATCAGCGGCTATTTCACCTATAAGCTTACCGGCAACGGTGATTTCGCCATGCCCAATCTGCGCAAACGCTTCTGGCAGCTTATCATACCGTTTCTGGCAGTAAGTGCGCTGTGGATGTGGTATTTTCCGCACAGCCGTCTGCAATCGCCCTTGTCGCAGTCGTGGCCTCAACTTCTCACCACGTATTGGAAAGACGGCTATTGGTTTACGCTGACACTGTTTGAGGTGGTGGTTGTCTATGCCGGCATAAGCCGTCTGATGGCTGCCGCGCGACGCTTGTGGATGCAGGTTGCCATACCAGCCGCCGCATATCTGGCGTTGATTCTTGTGTCGCCCCTTATTTCCGACCCCGCCGCAAACTTCGACCCCGTAGGCATCGGACTGCTCACACAGTTTTTCCCGGTGTTTATGATGGGAGTGTTCGCCCGCAAATATTCCGACGCGTTCCGCCGCATGGCTATACAGCCGTGGGTTGCCACAGCGGCTGCCGTGGCGGCGTTCGGCACGTGGTATTATTCCGTATACACGTGGGAGTTTCCTGCCCTACCGGCATGGTGCCAGTTTGTGGCGCAACCCGTGCTCCACGCCTCGCTGATGACCGTGGTGTTCGGAATAGTCTACCGCAGCGACGTTGAGACGTTTGCCTCGACGCGCGCCGGACGCTGGCTGACTCTTCTCGGCAACGAGAGTCTCGGCATCTACCTGCTCCACTACTTTTTTCTCTTCCCTCTCACACCGCTTCAGGAGCCTATGCGCATGCTTGGGCTCACGTTTATGCCGTCGGTGATGGTGTCGGCGTTTTTCGCTTTCTTCATCATTCTTGCAGCGCTTGGAGCCAATTGGGCGATGGGGAAAAACAGAGTGTTGGCATTCCTTTTGATTGGTAAAACTGTAAAAAAAGATATAAAATGAATATAGCGATTGTTGGTTCTGGATATGTAGGTCTTGTTTCGGGCGCATGCTTCGCCGAAGTCGGCGTCGACGTGACCTGTGTCGACATCGACGAGAAAAAGATTGCAAACCTTAGAAACGGTGACATCCCCATCTACGAGCCGGGGCTCGATGACTTGGTCAAGCGCAACGTGGAGGCAGGACGCCTGCATTTCACCACCCGTCTTGAAGACGTGATCGACACGGTGGAAGTGGTGTTCAGCGCCGTCGGCACCCCTCCCGACGAGGATGGCAGCGCCGACCTTCGCTACGTGCTTGAGGTGGCGCGCACATTCGGCCGCAACATCAACAAATACGCTCTGCTCGTCACGAAGAGCACCGTGCCTGTCGGCACTTCCCACAAAATCAAAGCCGCCATCCGCGAGGAGCTGAAGCGACGCGGTGTCGACGTGCCGTTTGAGGTGGCGTCAAATCCGGAATTTCTGAAGGAAGGCGCGGCGATAAAAGACTTCATGTCGCCCGACCGTGTGGTAATCGGCATCGAATCGGAGCGTGCGCGCAAAGTGATGGAACGCCTCTACCGTCCGTTCCTGCTCAACAATTTCCGCGTGATATTCATGGACATCGCATCGGCGGAAATGACCAAGTATGCAGCCAATTCAATGCTCGCCACACGCATCTCGTTCATGAACGACATCGCCAATCTGTGCGCTCTTGTCGGAGCCAATGTCAATATGGTGCGCAAGGGCATCGGCGCCGATGCCCGTATCGGCACAAAATTTCTATATCCCGGCTGCGGCTACGGCGGATCATGCTTCCCCAAAGACGTGAAAGCCCTTATCCACACTGGCGCGGAGCATGGCTACCGCATGCGCGTAATCGAGGCAGTGGAATCGGTCAACGAGCGTCAGAAATCAATCGTCTACGACAAGCTCTCCGCTTTCTTCGGCGGCGACCTGCGCGGCAAGCGCATAGCCCTGTGGGGACTGGCGTTCAAGCCTGAGACCGACGATATGCGCGAGGCTCCGGCACTGGTTGTCATCGACAAGCTGGTTGAAGCCGGCGCAGAGGTGGTGGTCTACGATCCTGTGGCAATGGACGAATGCCGCCGGCGCATCGGCAACCGTGTGGCTTATGCCCGCGACATGTATGACGCCGTGGTCGATGCCGACGCCCTTGCCCTTCTCACCGAGTGGAAACAGTTCCGCCTGCCTTCATGGGGAGTGGTGAGCCGTGCGATGCGCGGCAACGTCATCGTTGACGGACGCAACATCTACGACGAAGCCGAACTCTCAGAGGAAGGCTTCATCTACCACTGCATCGGAAAGTAAAGGCTTATGCGGCAACCGCCGCGCTTTCGAATCAATTGGATGGCGCAGCAGGGTTAATTTAGCCAAAATCGGTCATTAGAAATTGGCTACTAACGCCTTTCCAACAACCGATTTTAAGCAGACCTTGCAACTTTTTTCCACTGTTTGATATGCGAATTTGCAACTTTTTTCCAGCATTTGCGCCGCATTTCTGCAACTTTTTTCCAGCATTTGCCCGAAAATTCAGAGCGCCGGATTGGAAACAAGACTGCGTACAGCGTCGTAGTCGGTCGGGGCAAACCAATGCATGCCGGCGTCCTTGGCATACCACGTAAGTTGCTTCTTGGCGTAGACGCGCGTGTTTTTCTGCAACCGAGCCACGGCAGTCGGGAAATCCATCGTGCCGTCGAAATAGGCAAACATCTCCTTGTAGCCTACGGTGTTGAGCGAATTGAGGTGGCGCAGCGGATAGACGC
>ULXU01053015.1_pt1 | contig 10921 bp, 7 predicted proteins | sample 1961521 | NCBI WGS metagenome assembly ULXU01 (sample SAMEA4835845, study PRJEB28245) | human gut metagenome | biome: gut microbiome; material: fecal sample | place: Denmark | collected 2008
ACGGGATATACATTCCAGTCCTTTTCCAACTGGTCTATCTTCAATCCCTTGAACAGTTCCTTGTGCCCCAGAAAATAGTGCTCCAAGGTGGACACCAGCAGACTTTTTCCGAAGCGTCGCGGGCGGCTCAGGAAATAGATGCTTCCTTCCTGGGCAAGTTGGTAAATCAGGTCTGTTTTGTCAACATAGACATATCCGTCTTCGATGATACGGTCAAAGCTCTGTATTCCGATAGGGTACTTCATGGGGCGAATGAATAATTAAGAATGAATAATGAATACTTTTTTCAAAGATAGTGCAAACCGAGTGAAGCAGCAAGCGGAAAAGGAAGTTTTCCAGCTTGTGCTTCCGAGGTGTAGCCTATTTTCTGAAAAGATAGTGCAAACCGAGCGAAGCGGCAAGCGGAAAACGAAGTTTTTAAATCGCATAAAGGACAACTTCTTGCGAGGCTGTCCTTTATCCGAATGAAGTATTTAAGAGAGGGTGTAGTTTACATACGGTTTCTTTGTCTACCGGACTATGCAGATTGGAGGGAGCTGAAATCTTTGTCTTATTTCGGGAGTTGATAAGCAGTTATGTTTTTATTTGGGGCTAAGGTGGATTTTCACAGTATTTGTGAGATATATGGAATATAAGGATAGCCGCCTTTAGTTTACGGCTATGCGTCACGTCGGTCGCAGTTAATCCCTGTAATCTTTCCTTTAATTCTAATCCGTTTGCCGCCGCATTCTTTTTCAGGTGAATTTTCAGGCGTAAGCCATAAGGAAAATTCTCCTGAAAAAGAATGCGGCTAGCAAAGCTGGATTGGGATTTATCTTTGATGAAAGGGATTGCATGTGTTTTTAAGGATTAGTTGTAGTTTATTCTGTTATTATTTATGTGAGAAGGTTACTGAAACGATTTAGCAGTATCCAAATCGTAAATTTTTGTATTTCCGATACAAAAATTAGATATGAATTCCTGCTTTCAATTATAAACACTATATTTGCGATATTCGTATTATTAGAATAATGATAAAGTGCAGAAAATTTGAGTTAATACAGGACTATTAAAAAGTATTGTGAAAATAAAGAATTTATTTGGTATACTGATACTATTCCTATTTACATTACTACCTTTTTTAAGGGGAGACGAAAAATGTCTTAAAGGTGGAGAGAAAATTTTAGGTACTGCCACGATTAAAGATCAGAACTATAAAGAGTCCACTGTATGGGCTTGGAATTTTCAAGGACATCCTTCATACCTTGATTTTATTTATTGCGCGGTATAAGTGGTGAGTTTCACCACTTTAAATAATTAAAATAACACTTTTGTAAATCCAACCAAAATGTCTATACTACGTATTTTAACTGTAACTTTCTGTTTCTTTATCTCTATAATGGGATTTGCCAAGGACAATATAAGAGTTACAGGAACAGTCTTGGAATCAACGGGTTTTCATGCCCCTATTACTTTTGCCTCGATTAGAATATTAAAAACTGACAGTACCGTGGTCACTATAGTATCTGCAGATGAGTATGTTTACGATAATTATGTGGGCGGTGCAGATAATCAGAAAAAATATACGGGAGGATTTAGTGTAGAATTACCAAGAGAAGGAGGAAAATACATATTTCTCATCACGTCAATCGGGTACAAATCCACTGCTGTGAATGTGGATTTAAATAAGCTTGGCAAGCGTGAATTCGACTTGAAACTAAATCCTATCTATTTGGCACCAAGCTCTGAAAAGTTGGACGAAGTGGGGTGAAAGCATCGAAAGTAAAATTTTATAACAGGGGAGATACACTGGTTTATAATGCCGACGCTTTCAATCTTGCTGAGGGAAGTATGCTCGATGCCCTTATCCAACAACTTCCGGATGTAGAACTCAAGGATAATGGCAACATCTATGTCAACGGTAAGTATGTTGAGGAACTGTTGTTGAACGGAAAGCACTTCTTTGATCACAATAAGCAGTTGATGCTTCAAAACTTGGCTTCCTATACCGTGAAGAACATAGAAGTATATGATAAATTGGGAAGAGCAAGTGAATTGGCAGGCGCTGACTTGGGCGACAGCCAATACGTAATGGACGTGAAATTGAAAAAGCAATATATGGTAGGAACTATGCTGAATATAGAAGGCGGTTACGGAAGCGAAGAACGACACTTGGGTCGCCTCTTTGCTATGGCTTTTACGCCTACCAGCCAGTATGCGGCATATTTCAACATCAACAATCTCAATGACAGCCGCAAACCAGGGCAGCAAACTACATGGACACCTGAAAAAATGCCGACAGGAATAAGTAAAATCATTTCTGGCGGGTTGAATTACAATGTTAAAACCACTGACGGACGCTGGGAAGTCAATGGAAATATCAATGCCGAAAGCACGCGAGAAACAGACTACACCGATGTGGTACGCACCAACTACTTAATCACAGGCAGTACTTACGACTATCAATTCAACCAGTCAAGAAACAAATTTCAGACATTGAGTACCAATCATAAAATCTATTATAAAACCCCGAAAGGATACGGAATTAGTACCGAACCGTTTTTTACCTATCAGAATTGGGAGAATTATAGCGAAGATGTAAATGCTACCTTCAGCAGGGAGTTCAACGACGTTTCAACCGAATTTATCCGGAACATTTACGATGGCAACAGCATGAGTGCGCTGTCGAGCCTGATTAATCGTAATATCAGTATGAACAGGCAAAAAGGACATTCCCTCTCCACGGGAACAAATCTTTGGCAAGGCATCAAACTACCTGGAATCAACGACCTGTTAGTTATAAATCTCTTCGGAAAATACAATAACAGGCACGATGAAATATTCGACCATTATGACATCAACTTTGGCCAAGATCCGACACCGGCGAAAACAGCCAACCGCTATTTCAAGAATTATCCTGACTTTGTTTCCAATCTCGGAGCAGAGATAAGCTATTCGCATGTGTTGGCACGGGGCATGACTTTGGGGGTGTCTTATCGGTACGAGCACAACTACCGAAAAGAAACTTCCGACCTATTCCAATTTGAATCGCCGGAGTCAATCGAGAACTTTATGTTCGGAAAATTATCCTCGGCCATTGATTATGAGTCTGCTCTTGACCCTAACAACAGTTACCTGAGCCGGAGCACGGACAACAATCACAGGTTTGCGCTAAGATACACTTACTCTACAAAGCACTTCGATATCCAGTACAACTTGCCCATAATCGTAACTAATCAACACCTTCATTACCTGCGAGGAAGCGTTGACACTACATTTACCCGTCGGTCGGTTGTGTTCGACATCGGCAATACAATGTTCCAATGGAATAAAGGTAACCATCGCATAAGTTGGAGTTGGGGCTTAAAGAGCCGGACTCCCGATATGGTAACGATGGTTGATTTCACCGATGATACGAATCCGCTTTATATAAGAAAAGGAAACAAGGATTTGAAAAATGCCCAACAATTTGATACAAGACTTTACTACCGTCAAACCAGTAGAGAAAAAGGCAGCCGTTTCCAAGTGGAAGGACTTTATTCGATACTGTCCAACGCACTTTCTCAAGGCTACACTTACGATACAAGTACAGGTATACGCAAAGCCAGTTACTACAATGTAAACGGTAACTGGAACGCACAAGGGTTGATCAGCTATGCCAAACAGGTTGGAAGAAATTTATTGATTGGAAACCAATTCGGAGTAGGTCACTTCACAAACGTAGACTTAGTGGGAGAATATTCACCTCAATTGTCACGAAGCAAGATTTATAACCTCCAATTCTCTGACCAATTCCGTTTTGAATATCGCTTCGGTAAGCACCAGTTAGGTTTGAACGTTGAGGGAAAGCACGACCGCTTCACTTCTAACCGTTCAGACTTCACGGAGCAAAATACCTGGACTGTCAAATCGGGGCTTAATGCCATCATTGAACTTCCTGCCAATATACAGTTTGCAACAGATTTTACCGTTTATAATCGCCGCGGATATACAGATGGAGCCTTGAATACCGATAATTTTGTATGGAACGCACGTTTGACCTATAAACTGATGAAGGGGAATATGCTTCTTATGTTGGACGGATATGACATTCTTCATGATTTGAGTAATGTATCCTATACCATGAATGCCCAAGGTAGAACAGAAACTTATCGGACAGTATTACCACGCTATTTTTTGTTCCACGTTCAGTGGCGTTTTAATCATAGCCCTAAGTCCAAAAATAAATAAAGAGAATCATTCGTAGTATGTATAGGAAATTCCATGTGATTCGTTAACATGATTTGATGCAATGTGATGCGTCTTTTGTGTCTGCAAAAGTCGGGTTAGCCAGAACTTCGCTCAGCCAGAACTTGTCCGTCTCCTTTTTGGGTATTTTAGCGAATCCACCTGACAGCCCGAAAATCTATAATCCTATCGGATACTCCCAATGTAACAATGCATTTTGAGCATATAGGGGTGGTTATTCGCTACCTCTATATGCTTTTTTCTTTTGTCTTTTTTGATAGTGTTACATAATCAAGCCTTTGTGTTCTCATATTTAATCGGGAATCCTAATGCAAGCCATCAGGACAAGTATTACCATTTTAAGATACCATGATCAATCTTTTTTCTCTCTTAGGCTGAAGTTCTTCCTCCGGTTGCTTCTTCTGCCGCGGTGCCTGGTTGATTTCCGGAAACTGAGAAATACTATTTCCCTGCTGTAGAAGATAGCCAGTTGCCCGTCATTGATAAAGTTTACGTCAATGGCGGGCTTCTTTTCAAAAAAACAGTATGCTGCGATAGCCGACAACGTATTTGCAATGAAGTTGTTGAGTGAACGGTGTCTGAAATGAAAAGTAATACATAGCAGAAATCGATATTCAAATCAATAGCGAACGGACGGCATTCCAGCAGTTCAAAGGCTGCATCCCAATGTCCGTCACCGGTCATCGGGAAATTACTTCCGTCAAACAGGTTGTAATCAAACCAATTCAGTACCACGATTCTGACGTTCTCTTCTCCAAAGATTTTCTTCATCCACCAGCCCTGTCTCCCATAAACCGTATTTCTCTTTTTGAGAATCATCGAGTAGTTGATGGCATGTGGCTGATTGGTTGTCACCAAAGCCATACATTTCTGCAAAGTGGGTAGCCCTTAGACTGTCGCGATAATTCAATCCAGGAGACTTCCAAAATCTTTTGTAATCTTCCACCGTACGGATTTCATCCCATAAAAACTCGCAATCAGTCAGTCCAAGCCTGATTTTCCTTGGAGAGGTACGGTTTATTCATATATATCTTTCAGGAATTTAACGCGGTTGTATTTCTCCCAAATCGGATAAAAGGTTTCAGATTTTCTATAATAGGCAAACAGGCTGTCCATGAAGACCGCCTTCGTCGGATAATCGCCTTGCAGCAGGCGGTTTACGTCATCGTTCATGTTGTACGAGCCGACTTCGGAATAGACGTGTCCCACTTGCTCCGCAAAACGAGGATCGGCCAGGAGGTCGCGCTCGCCCAGCACTACGATATCCGATTTCTCGAACAGCTTGAAAATGTATTCTTTGGGAGACATCCCCTTTTCATCCGCATAGGTACGCAATGCTTCAATAGAGGGTGTCTGTGCCTTTAAAGCAATGGTTGTCAAAGCACAAAAAATAAAAAACAATAAGTTTCTCATGGATAAATTTTAAAATTACTTATTCTCGTTCATTCTTGGATTTAAGATAATACTTACATACGGCTCTTCTGGCTGTTGCCAGCTCCGGTACCCTTGTATTTGCTCTTCGTAGCATTAAACTTGTAGCGGAGAGTCAGGGCTATGCTGCGACGCACTTCCTGCTTTACCGCCATAACACGGTTCCCACTATATAAAACAGCCTTTGCGGCGCTTGAATTAAACAAATCATCAGCCTGAAGCCTGATACTCAGACGTTCATTAAAGAAACTTTTATATAATCCCACATTAGCATACCAGCAACCTTCAGCTACATACGTATTTTCATTATCTCCCTGAGTATCAGCTCCAAAATCGATGTCCAGACCAAATCCGGACGACAAACTGAAGTGGTTGCGCAATGAAAACGACCCCATAGGATTATTGAAGTTCGCCAGCCCACCGGGTACATCTACCTTGTACCATTGCTGAAGCAACATAAGCGTAAGTTGAGGAGACCAGATGCCTATTGTCGGAGCAATTGTCAAGCTGGAATATAACTTGTCTGAGCAATATCTATTGTAAAAACTGAACAAAGAAACAGTCGGGTCATCCTCCGAATAAGCCTGACTAAGTTGAAGAATTGCATCACGGCCATGAATATAACGTGTATTGAAGTATAACCACTTGTATGAAGCATTAAACGAAAGTCTGTTTATAACAGAGGGCCTTAACAACGGATTTCCGCCTTCGTAAGTATAACGGTTGATATATGTGGCATTACTCCGGAGCATCCAGTACGAAGGACGGTAAATGCTTCCCGTGTAGCTCAGCTGTAACTGCGCCTTGCCAACAGGCAGAGAAAGTGAGATGGAAGGGAACACGTTATTGTATGTGCGACTCTGTTCGTCAATTCGCTTGTCTTCTTCGAAATAATCCGATGCCAGATGTTCATAGCGTACTCCAGCTCTTACTTGTAACTGGCGGATATGAAAAGCATATTCTGCGAAAAGGGCAAAACTGTTCTCACGGATACGGCTTTCGTCATCTTCCAGAATTCCTTCTATATTCCGATAATTGTTCAATCGGTTGGTGTAGGTGTATTCACCGCCAAGCGAGAAATTGCCTTTCCCAAGCGGATGTTCAGCCACCAGCTTGGCTGCATATAGTGTATTTTTATCCAGACTCTCGCTTGTAACAGTCTGTTCTGTTCGTTCACCATCTGCCGGAAGAATTTCTTCCAACATTTCCTGCGGAATCCTATTGTCCTGCCAAATTCCGTCGGCATTAAAATCAATATGCCATTCACCCACTTGTCCGTTATAATAAGTATTTAGTATATGACCGGAACTGTCATGATTCTGCCATCCGATGCTGCTGCTTTTCTCATAAGGCATATTATCTTGTGCCACATTGGTCTGCATATTAATTTCATCATGGAATTTCGGTGAACGGTCAAAATTATAGCGCATTCCCCACGAGTGTTTTTCATTAAACTGATAGTTGAGCGAAAGCATGGCAGACAGGTTCTGAATATGTACCTGGTCATTCATTTGGGATTCCTGTCTCCATGTGCGGTCAAGAAAAGTTTCCTGTGCGATATGCTTGTTGTTCTCGCTTCGTCTGTCATTACCTGAAAGCATCCCCGACAAGTCAAAGCCTCCCATACGATAGTTGAAATCAAATATATCTCGTACTGTCCAGTCATAACGATATTCAGTATAGAAGCGGTTATCGAAACCAAAGCCTTCACCTTGTGGCTTTTTAGTTTTGATTCGGATAACGGCATTTACCGTTGCATCATACCGTGAACCGGGATTGTTTACCACTTCCACGCTTTTGATGTTGTCCGAAGAAAGCTGGTTCAGTTCAGAATTGTCTCGCACCTTACGACCGTTGATATAAATATCCGGAGCACCCGCACCAAATACACGGACTTCTCCATCATCGGCTGATACCCCCGGAAGTTTGTTCAATAAATCCTCTCCTGTTCCAGCATTTTCAAGTATGCTGCCCGCCACTGTGGTCACCATGGCATCCCCTTTAACGCGTGTTTTCGGCAAGTCGGCCTTCACTACGACTTCTCCTAACTGCTGTGCATCCGACACGAGTTGCACAATACCGAGATTGGCCGGAACGGTTGGTTTATACACCGTCTTATATCCGATGGATGATATTTTCACTATCTGGTTTCCCGATGTGGCCCCCAAGGTGAAAGATCCGTCTTCGCCGCTGATGGTTCCACTCACAAACGCCGAATCGGGTAGTGACAGCAGCACCACATTGGCGTAGGGTAACGGCTGGCTGTTCTCGTCAATCAGCTTTCCGCTGACGGTCTGTGCGGATAATCCGAAAGAAAGTGTCAGATAACACAATAATAGTAATGTCTTTTTTAATGTATTCATGTGGCAATAGGTTTTATTTACAATTCATGTAGCCATACATCCAAAGGTTCTCCATTGGCAAACAGATGAGAGTTTATGGATAGGATGCGTTTTTTCATTCGTGATTTTTGCTGATAGACCGAAGTGGGAGAGATGGCCGAAAGAATTGCTATCTGTGCGATGGTGAAACGAAGTTTAATGAGTACGCAGTATTGTATGTCGACCTCGGTCAGAATGGGAAAACTGGCTCTCAATCGTGAGGTAAAGCCATTATATACATCGTCTACCAGGGCGGCAAGGCGCTCTCGATCTGCTTCATTAATGAAATGAGGATTCTTTCGAAGTTCATTGACCAATCCATGTTCTGCCACTAGTCTTTCTGCCAGTTTGTGCTCACGTTCCCGTAATTGTTGCATTTCGTTTTTCAGAGTCTGTAGATTGAGACTGTCCTTCACGTCGGACTGAATCTCTTGTTGTGTCATGGATATCTTTTTCGAGTTCTTCATCTTCATTTCAGGAGTTTATTTGTCATACGCTTGTAAAATCTATGGCAAAGATAGAAGATTCTTTATAGCATCTGTATAAATCCATATATACAGCTGCTCTGATTTAAAATACTGGTATACAGACTGTTATTCTATTAATGAAAAACCATGACATATACAGATGTCTTCTTTAGAACCTGTGTAACCATGAATCAAGTGTTTCCCCTTCTGTAAAAACGCCGGATTTTTGTTGCAGGATGCGTTTCTTCATCCGTGATTTTTGTTGCGATACGGAAGAGGAAGAAACGGCGGTAAAGATGGCTATTTGTGACACACTGAATCCAAGTTTGATGAGAATGCAAATCTGGAGATCTAGTTCCGTCAGATTCGGAAAATTCTCGGCAATCCGTTTTGTGAAATGTGCATAAACTTTGTCGGTCAATATGGAAAGCTGGGAGAGGTCTGCCGATTGCAGGAAGCGCGGTTTTCTTCGTAATTCCGCTACCAGTGGATGAGAAGCAATCACTTGTTCGGTAAGTTGCTCTTCTCTTTCTTTGAGCTGTAGTATTTCGGTGGTGAGTTCCTGAAGATGCGGTGTCTTAAGCGGTGCGCTTTTCAGCTGTAGCCAGTGTGCTTCAATTTGCTGTTGCAAATCCTGGTTGGCAAGACTTAATTGTCGGTTCTGTTCTTCCATTTGTTCGATGAGCGACAATTGTGCTTCCTGTTCACTGGCTTTTTGGGTAGAAAGCTGCATTTGCAGTTCTTGGATGTTCTCATTGTTTTGCGCTATCAACACCTCGTTATCTTTTAACTGCTTGCTGTATTTCTGTAGTTCTTTGGAAAGGCGGTGGATGGTGCGCTCCTTCTTTTTCAGGTTCTGCTGGTAAAGGATGATAAGCGCTAGAATCACTCCCAGCAGTAAGGATACGACAACAGCAATGCGGAGTTCCATTTGCTGGCGGCTGATGATAAGCTCGTAGTTCCGTTGTTGCAGTTGGGCTCTGGTTTCCTGCTGTCGCAATGCCGTGTTGTGTTTGTCCTTGAGGTCTTCTGTTATAGAGTCGCAATATCGTCTGAATACCAGTCCGCTGAATGGGAGTCCCATCCTTTCGTTTAATGCGGCATTCATCAGATAATATAAAGACTTGAATGGCAGCATGATTTGGTCCTTGTCCAGTTTTTGCTCTTTGTCCATGCTTTTGGCAGCTTTGTCCAAATAATAGAAAGCTGAATCATTCTTTCCCAGATTTATATAGATTTCAGCAAGGCTTAACTGGACAGCGTATGGCAGGAAATCTGGATTAAGACGGATAAGCCGTTGGAATTGTGTGATGGCTTCCTTATATTTGTGTGCTCCTACCAGCATACAGCCATAGTTTCGCAGAATATGATGGGCAAATAAGGTATCACCGGCTTTTAAAGCCAATTGGAACCCTTCTTCCGGACAATTTATGTTTGATGTATCTCCTCCCAACTGCGATACAAGAGCCAGTGAATATACCATTTGATAATGCTCCTTTACCGGGAGTTTGTGGGCAATGCGAAGCATGTCTTCAATCATTGTTTTACACTCCAGAAAACGGCTTTGCTTGTATAGCACTTCCAGTTTCTTGCGCTGTAGTATCAGCATGTTGGTAGTGTCTTTTCGGGAGATGGCCAAAGCGATGCCTTTGTCGAATACAGCAATGGCCTCATCGTTTGCTTCCTTCCATCTCAGGTACATGCCTTCGAGCAGATAAGTGTCTAGTAGTCGTGCTGTATCTGTTGTCTGTTTCCGATAGTAGGTGACAGCCTGACAGAGCAGAGAGTCTTCCAACAGCGACATTTCCAGTTGGTAGTGTGCCATGGCTTTATTCCAGACCAGCTTCATTCGTTCCGTTTCAGAGAGGGACGTTTCATCCTTGAGAGCGAATAGAAGTTGCAGGACAGAATCTGGTTGGTTATGATGCAACAAGGAGTCTGTTTGCTGTAACAGGGCACTTGCATGGGGGTGTCTTGTGCAGGTAGCAAACAGCAGGAAGATGCCTGCTATATATAGAATGGGACTTATTTTGTGTTTCATGTGTCTGTTGATAAGGTAACTACCGGTAGATTCTAGGTTGCATAATAGCAGGAGTGCTTTTCTAATTGTGTGCATACGATAACTTGTTTTCTTTTATTTACAAAGTTTGTTTGTCTACTATTTTTGAAGTAGTTTCTGGATTGCAAATATAACAAGAAGATTCTCGCGTATGCGAAAAGTGGTCTCTACAGGTCTATTCCTGAAAATATTCGTATATTGTTGATTTATTGGTATCTAGAGATGAATACCCAATGTCATGTCTCTACAAATTATATTTTTATGTTTCTTAGCCGATAAGTTCGTTTCATTTATATACATTTCCAGTCGCCGATCGTGCCGGTTTCGGAAGAGAAGCTGGCACCTATCCTGTAAAG
>ULXU01015561.1_pt1 | contig 10901 bp, 9 predicted proteins | sample 1961521 | NCBI WGS metagenome assembly ULXU01 (sample SAMEA4835845, study PRJEB28245) | human gut metagenome | biome: gut microbiome; material: fecal sample | place: Denmark | collected 2008
TCAATTTTTCAGGTGTGCAATTTCATTATACAATGAGCCCTCTAAAAAAAACTAAAGCGCCCTACCCGAAAGTACAAATTCGGGTAGGGCGCGAGCTTTAAATCACAAAATTATTGCTTACAGCTTGTTGAATACATCCTCAACCATCTTCCAAATTTTAGCGCGGTCTACAGCGTAAACAATCTTCGCATTCTGAGCACCCTCAGGAGCAGCGCCACGGAAGCCCATAGTCTGACCGTAGCCATAGCCGTATTGGTCATCAACATCAATCGGCAGAGTTTCGGATTCCAGAATTACGGACGGATCAATAGCAACTGCTGCTGCCAGAACGTCCCAAATGTAGTTTTGGAAGGACGGATCCTTGCGGAACATCGGGGTAGCATAATGGCTTTCCCACATAGCCTTGAAGCGGTCGCTCTTAATGCGGCTTTCCAGATCCTTAAAATCATTGTGGCTCATCAGTTCCTTGCTGCAAACATCCAGCGGCAGGAAGATTTGCTCCTTCCAAGGAGCGCGGTAAGCCTTTTTAGCGGTTTCCGGATCAATCCAAACGTTGAATTCGGAGGTCGGCATTACGTTGCCTTCGCAGAAGAAAGCGCCTGCCATATAAACAACGCGTTTAGCCAGCGGAGCAATTTCCGGAGCCTTGTCCAAAGCAGCTGCCAGATTAGCACCGCTGCCGATAGCAACGATGGTTACTTCGCCAGGATGCTTTTTGATAGTATCAATGATGAAATCAGCAGCATGTTCCTTTTGCGGGTTCATAACAGGCTCATCATTATAATTCTTGCGGTATTCAGCCTGCCAGGATGCCGGCTGAGGATAGCCTGCAGCGCCCAGATGGGAGTCATGGCCACGGCCGTAAATGCGTTTTTCTTCCTTCATGTTAGCGAAACGGTCCTTGCGGACGGTTTCATTAACGCCCATATATACAGGGATATCGGTGCGGCCGATGCCCTCCAGCTGACGGATAGCGGAAGCGGTACCGGTTTCAACCCAGGTATTGCCTATAACGATGGTAACACCCTTCAGGTCCATTTTGGGAGATTCGGCAAGCATCATCATAGCGATGCCGTCATCAAACAAATCTACCATATCTGCGTCCAGAATAACCTTTTCGCGTGCTGCAGCCTCAGCAGACAGCGGAGCAGTCATAGCGCCAACGCCCATGCACATGGAAAGCAGCAGGCAACCACATAAGCTGGTTAATTTTTTCATTTTCATATTCATTACCTCCTAAAATCTCTAATTCTATAAATTTCCGCACAGAATGCAGATTTTACCTTAATCAATCTCCTCCAGATAAACACTGCCGTCCATAACCTTCGCCCGAATCGCAAACTTGCGCAGGCTGCCGGTGTCGTCCCTGAAGCAGATACCGTTCTTGATAACAGTTTCATAGTCAAGCTCAGGATCAGTTTCAAAGCTTTCCAGATGCAGCACCAGCTTTTCTTCCGGTTTCAGCAGTCCTTTGCTGTAGATAACTCTGCTGCTGTCACTCTGTAAATCCAGCACTTCAAAGCTCGCCAGAGAAGTATTACTGCTAAACAACACTTCTGCTCCCTGGGAGGGATTATCCACATAAACATGCTCATATGCGGAAAGATCTACCCTATTATCCTGCAGCTCATGCAAGCCCATACAGTTAAGATGCTGCATTACCAGTCCCTTAAAGCCACGGCTGCTGTATTCCGCAAGCGGTAAAAGCTCGAGCTTTTGGGCACCAAGGTCAATATTCATCATATCGTCAAAGTGCATGGAGGTTTTTTGGGTAACAAAGGTATCATTTAAATCTAAATATTTTCGGTAAACATTACATCTGCCATCCTCAACCTTTGTATAGAAGGTTTGTCCCTGACGCAAACTGCCGTCCCGCAGCAAATCCTTCATTTCCAGCATCCATTCCATATTGTTATCGTCGATACAGGTGCGCTTGCTCAGCATATCTTGAGGAAGCAGACGCAGTCGGCTGCGCGACCAGCCCTCGTCAACAAATTTTATCTTACCATCAACAAAGGTATAGACAGCATATATATCCCGGCCATAATAGCCCTTGCCCTCAGGATAATCAATCAGACCAAAAATCAGCTCCGGCACCTTATCATTATTGATATCCTGCAGCGTATAGCCGACACTGCTTACGCCCTGACCAGGATCATTATGACCCTCCAGCTCCTCAAAGCCTATCAATCCCTGCGCCGGCAGTCCGGCAGTATTACCCGTGGTCAAATAATCGCAGACACCCTCCACAATTTTCATATATTCCTGCTCGTAGGCAGGCATAGCAGCGGCTTCTGCCTTAGGCATAGCGAGCAGCGAGTCTGCTTTTTTTTCGGAGCTGTCACTGCCCAGGAGCATTGTCAACCCGGTAAGCAGTAATGCACCCAGCAAAATCTTTTTCCAGCTTTCTTTCAGCATATCAATCCCTCCGCTTCCTGTTGCCTGCTTTGCAGCTGATTGTTTACACCTATAGTCTAGCCTAAAAAAAGCAAAAGCGCCCCACCCGAAAGGGTGATTTCGGGTAGGAGAAGGGGGGATTTTGAGGATTTTGAGGGAGTTTTTTGAGATTTTAGGTTATATTTCCGCTAAACTTCCGACGTGCTTGCGCAAAAAATACGAAAACCCCGTATTTCACCGGGTTCGGTAAATCACGAGGTTTGATTTTAATTATTCTCTTTCGTATCAGACTTGTTCTGCCTTTAATTCTTCTATTTTCTCTATTGGCAATGTAGTAGCCTTGGCGATATCCTGCACAGAAAGGCCCATACTTATAAGACGCTTGGCAGTAGCAATGTTTGCTTTTGCTTCGCCCTCACGCCTTTCATCTAATAGACGTGCTTCCATTAGCATATATTCTCGCCTCACTTTCGTATCAAGCTTCAGATAGCTGATTTCATCGTCAATCTGCTTGGTGAAATCGCTATTTACAATGTGGTTGTTTACATAATCATAAAAGCTTTTGATATCCTTGGAAATATCGCCATGCGTACCCTTAGTATTCAACAGCATGGTGGTTGCTTCATCTTGAAGCTCCAGCTCCAGATTTTCAAGGCAACGCTTTTTAAAGGTGTAGACATAATTACCCTTTGCAAAGAAATCAAACACACAGATAAAAATCACATAGGTCGGTGACAGCAAATCATATTCCTGTCCCTGCTGCAACAAATCAATATCAAGCAGCGCCTGATAATAGCGTGAACGCTTGGGCAGGACAAAGGCTTTGGTGTGGGGATTTTTATTATTCTTTACCTGCATTTCCAAATTGTAATGCGTGTTTTTGTCATCCTCCACTATTATATCCAGACGGATGCCACGGCTTGTGTAGTCGGGTTCAAGCGATTTTTCGGCTTCAAGGTAGTTGATATCGGCAATCTTAATCTGCAGTAATTCCTCCAACAGATGGATGCAGATGCGCTTGCGCGACATTACCTTCTTGAAGATGAAGTCGCTTTGGATTGTCAGATTCTCAAATTTTTTTGCCAGGTCTTGCATAAGATCTCTCCTTTCATTTTAGCACAGATGCAATAAAAAATACATAAGCAGTTATCAAGGCGCTAAAAAACAAAAAAGAGCAGTACGCTGACGATTAGAAATCGTCAGTATGTACTACTCTTAGAATGTACCATGTAAATGGCCTTGCTTAAGCTTCTGCAGATAAGGTGTATCTGCAGGATATACTGCTTATTTAATTGTCCGCAGGTAAATCAGCCCGAAGCGAAATTTAGTTACAGTTTTCAAGAACTTAATTTAAGTTTACTTGAATTTGAGGTGGATGTCAAGAGAGAACACAGCTTGTGCCTGCCCCTCAGGTAAGGTGCCGAACGTAGTGAGGCGGAAAGGAGCTACGAGCAGACGGAAGGGTTGTGTAAGCTATGACTTTGGGAAGAAAGGTAATCCTCTCCTTGGGGAAAGGTGGCATCGCGTAGCGATGACGAAGAGGGGTCCATCATACATATGCTATTAGTAAGTTTATAAACAACAATCCCCTCTCAGTCGCCCCACCACCCAAACGCAAAAGAACCGCCTTGCGGCGGTTCCCTGCCGACAGCGCCGGAGCGCTGCCGATTTTAGGAAGTTTTTGTATGAAGGTTTATCAGAAAGTGAAGGTTACGTCAGTCCAGAAGCGATGGTCTTTGGTACGATCAAGATCAGCAGCAATACCAGGAAGCTCTTTCATCAGCTTAGATTCGGTGTTGTAGTATGCAACGTTAGCTACGATGTTTTTAGCAAGGGTGTAGTTAGCGCCAACGCCGAAGCCCTTGAAACCGGTCATGCCAAAGGTGTTAGCATCAGTGGTGTGTGCAACATAGGTTTGTGCGCCTTGGTCATAGTATTTAGCCCATGCGCCCCAGCTGCCTGCATCTTCAGCCTTAGCACCCTTATAGGACAGGCCGATAACGAAGCCGTCATCATCAAGATATTGATCAATAGCTTTGTTAATTTCACCGTCAAACATAACATTGAATTTATCAGCAGATAAATCGCCCTTCAGATACATAGCGGACAGGTTGAAATGACCAATATCATAGCTCAGGCCTGCATGTCAGATGCCGTTGTCAATATCAGTTTTACCATAGAAAAAGTCAGGGATCTCACCAGAGGGAGCACCGAGGGATTCTACAAAGCCAGTGCCCATATCTTTAAATTTAGTATAACCGGCAGTAGCCTTCAAGCCCTTAGCCAGCTCGCCTTCAAGAGCTAAGCCCCAATACTTGCCGCCATTTTCAATATCACCGATTAAAGTATCAGTGCCATTAGTAATATTAACCGGTACTACAGTAATGCCATCAGTAGCCTTGCCTGCAAAGCCTTTTAATTTAAGCTTGTTGCCATAGGACAGTTCCAAACCATCAGCACGTGTATCATAGATATTACCATCAGCAATTACCAGATTATAACGGCCTGCACGTACTGCCATGCCACCCAGCTTGCCATCTACATAAGCGCGCTGGAATTTGGTATCTTCGTTGCCTGCATTATCGCTCAGATTCTGAGTGTTCTGCAGCATGCCGGTATAGGTCCAGTCATCATTAATCATGCCGTTAATCCAGATACGGGAACGGATATCAGCCGCATGATTGGAATCATTACCCAATACTCCAGATACACCATCACCAGCTGGAACAATTTTTTTATACATTGCGCCATCTTGGTCAACATAACGGAAGCGCAGTTCACCAGTAATCTTTACATTGTCAGCCTTTTTCTCCAGGTTAGCTACGCGCACGCCCAAGTTGTCAAGCTCGTCAGCAAATTCAGCTGCCAGCTTGTCAACATTAGCGCCCTTTGCCATTGCTTTAGCAACGATTTGCGCCATTTCATAGCGAGTCATCAGCTTGTCACCGCCGAAGGTGCCGTCACCATAGCCATCAATTACACCTGCAGCTGCCAGCTTGCTGATGCTGTCATATGCCCAGTGGCCGGCAGGAACGTCGCTGAACGGGTTAGCAGCGTAAGCAGAAGCGGTTACACCAAGAGCCATTGCTATTGCGAGTACTAAAGATTTTTTCATGATAAATTCCTCCTCTTTAAGTAAAGTATTCTTTTACCTTGCGGAGGCTTGCGCTGCCTGTAGCCAAAATTTGCCTTGTTTCATTTTGGGTTTTGCATTGCTCGCTCCGTTCGGTAAAGCCGGAAAAGCAAGAAGGATTAATTGTTTTTCCTTTGCTTCTGGCTGTAGTATATCGAATTTTTAGTAACTTGTCCCTACCCGAAATGGCAAATTCGGGTAGGATGAGGGGAAATTTTGGGGAATTTTTGGGGTTTTAGGGCAGTTTTTTGTAATTTCTGTGAAATCGTCAGAAATTAGCACTCAATGCTTGACAGTGCTAACAAATAGTGGTATAACATAATCAACAAAGGAAATGAGCTACAGGAGCTGCAAGGGCAGCACCCGCAAAGCACAAATCCCGCGTTGGCAAATCAAATCAATACTTGCTGCATCAACATTAAAATGACTACAACAAGCGCTATAAAATTGGAGGAATGACTTATGATGATGCCTAGTGTATTTGGTGAAAGCTTATTTGATGATTTAATGGATTTCCCGTTTGAGAAAGAGTTCTTCGGTCATCGCAATCCGTTGTACGGCAAACATGCCCAGAACGTTATGAAAACCGATATCAAGGAATCGGATACCGCTTATGAAATGGATATCGACCTGCCGGGCTTCAAAAAAGAGGACGTCAGCGCCAAACTGGAAAACGGTTATCTGACCATTACCGCCGCTAAAGGCCTCGACAAGGACGAAAAGAACGATAAAGGCGTTTATATCCGCCGTGAACGTTACAGCGGTCAATGTGCAAGAACCTTCTATGTCGGTGAAGCAGTTACCCAGGAGGATATCAAGGCTAAATTCGAAGACGGTATCCTGAAGGTTACTATTCCTAAGGTTGAGCCTAAAAAAGTCGAAGACAAAAAATATATTGCCATTGAAGGCTAATACATAAAAACCACATCATCCTTTCAAAATGAAACAGCCGCCGGAGCACAAGCTTCGGCGGCCGTTTTGTTGTTATGTTAAATTAAATGTTGTTTCTCGGAACCAGGTCTTCGGACTTCAGAGTGCCTTCCTTCGCGCGCTCTGCAAATTCGGCAGTTGCGGTAAAGAGAACGTCACTGGAGCTGTTGAGCGCAGTTTCGCAAGCATCCTCCAGTACGGAGATGATAAAGCCAACACCAACAACCTGCATAGCGATATCATTGCTGATGCCGAAGGAAGCGCAGGCAACCGGAATCAGCAGCAGAGAGCCGCCGGCAACACCGGAAGCACCGCAGGCACCAACGGTAGAAACGATGCACAGCAAGAGAGCTGTCGGCATATCAACATGAATACCCAGAGTATTGGCAGCAGCAAGTGCCAGTACGGAAATGGTGATGGAAGCACCGGCCATGTTGATGGTTGCGCCTAACGGAATGGAAATTGCGTAGGTATCAGGATTCAGGCCCAAACGTTTGCACAGAGCCATGTTAACCGGAATGTTAGCAGCGGAGCTGCGGGTAAAGAAAGCATACACGCCGGATTCGCGGATGGTTGCCCAAACCAGCGGATACGGATTGCGGCGGATGTTGAAGTAAACAATCAACGGGTTCATAACCAGCGCTACCAGGAAGTAGGAGCTGATGAGCACTGCCAGCAGATGTATATAGCTGGAAATTGCGGACAGACCGCTGTCGCTGATGGAGGTTGCCACCAGGCCCATAATGCCCAGAGGAGCGAAATGGATAACCCATTTAACAACCAGGGTGATTGCCTTTGCAACATCATCCAGAGCATTTTTAGTAGTTTCGTTGGCAGCCATATTCATAGCAATACCGAATACTACAGCCCATGCCAGAATGCCGATGTAGTTGGCATGCAGCAAAGCAGCAATCGGGTTATCTACAACACTCAGAATCAGGTTATGCAGAACCTCAACAATGCCGCTGGGCGGGTTGAGCTTAGCATCCGCAACCTGCAGGTGCAGAGTGGTAGGTGCCAGGAAGGACAGGCTTACACCAACTAAAGATGCAAAGAAGGTGCCGATAACATATAAGCCGATAATAGGCTTCATATTTGCTTCGCCGCCGCTTTTCTTTTTGGCCATAGCGTTCATAACCAAGAAGAAAACCAGCACCGGAGCAACGCCCTTTAATGCTTTTACAAACAGGTCACCGAAGATAGTAACAACAGGTACCACTTTCGGTACATAAAGTGCCAGCAGAATGCCGATGACAAGACCAACGGCAATTTGCTTGATGAGTGCTACTTCATTGATAATCGCAGCAAATTTTCTAAACATAATGAATTCCCCCTAATTTATACTCCCGTATACAACGATGTTCATAGTATATAACATAAGTTAAACAATGTCAAGTCTACAATGAGTATTGTGTTTGCAGAGTAGACACAGAATTTATCCGTACTCATAATAGGGACTATTACCCTTAAAATATAAGTAAGTGTTAAGCTTGTTACAAAAGTACGCAGGCCGAAAAAATTTTTGCGTACTATTGTGTAATGAGAGAATATCTTTACCGGCAGTTGACATGCATATGATTATAAACTATGCTATAAATATAAAAATTTTACTCTGTTTCTGCTTTTTGACAGCAGAATTTAATAGAAAGGAGCTGCTTACATGTCGGTAAGAGCTGATTTACATATACATACTACGGCCTCGGACGGCACCTGGACACCAGCGGAGCTGATTACGGAAGCGCAAAAGCAACAACTGGGGCTGATTGCCGTAACGGACCATGACAGCGTAGCCAACGTTGCAGAAGCGATGACGTTGGCATCGGCAGCAGGCATTACGCTGCTGCCGGCGGCGGAAATCTGCTCCACCAAGGAGGATTTGTCGTTTCATATTCTTGGCTATGGCATTGATATCCATAATAAACAGCTGCTGGAATTAATACAGCATAACGAAGCACTGCTGGAGCAGAAGGATGTGGACAGCATTCATCTGCTGGCACGCGACGGCTGGCCTGTCGATGAAGCGGAGTTCGCCCGTTATACCTATGATAGACACCGCGGCGGCTGGCGTGCCCTCGCCTATTTGATTGACAATGGACTGTGCACAGGCGTGAGCGATTTCTTTCAGCGCATCTTTACGCCGGAGCATGACCTGGGCTTTCCGGAATTTCCTGCCATCAGCGAGGTAATCACAGCAATTCACGCTGCCGGCGGAGCAGCACTGTGCGCACATGCTGCCAGCGGCTTTCACGGCCCCGGCTTGGAGCGTGTGCTCGACATCCTGCGGACGGAGAAATTCGACGGCTTTGAATGCTACCACTCCAACCATTCGGAAGAAGGAACACAGCGCCTGTTGCAGCATTGCAAAAAGCACGGTCTGCTTATCAGCGGTGGCAGCGACTGCCATGGTACATTTGTGCCGGGGAGACGTTTGGGACAGCCTTTGGTCACTGCCGATATGCTGCGCTTGGACGGCCTTTTGCCGCAGGATGTAAAATAATCCGAAAAATATTTGTTAAAACACGAAAAACGTTCGACTTTTTCGTTGGACTGTGCTATGATATTACCATAAAATATAACAAACTTAACACTGACAAGAAATTCCGGCACTGAGCCTGCATTTACTTGTTGAGAAATTTTTAGGAGGCATTAAAATGCAAGAGTACAAACCGTTTAAATCCGGCAAGGTTCGTGAGATGTATGATGTTGGTGACAGCATTATTATGGTTGCCACTGACCGTATTTCCGCATTTGACCATATTCTGAAAAACATGATTGTGAAAAAAGGCACTGTGCTGACTCAGATCTCCAAATTCTGGTTCGATCTGACTAAAGACATTGTTCCTAACCATATGATTTCCGTTGATACCAAAGATATGCCCGAATTCTTCCAGAAACCCGAATTCACAGGCAACAGCATGAAATGCAAAAAGCTGAACATGCTGCCTATCGAATGCATCGTTCGCGGCTACATCACCGGCAGCGGTTGGGACAGCTACAAGAAAACCGGCGAAATCTGCGGCATTAAGCTGCCCGAAGGCCTGCAGGAATCCCAAAAGCTGGCTGAGCCTATCTTCACCCCCAGCACCAAAGCTGAAATCGGTGACCATGACGAAAACATCAGCGTAGAGCAAAGCATCGAAATCCTGGAAAAACTGTATCCGGGCCGTGGCAAAGAATATGCTCTGAAGCTGCGTGACTACACTATCGCTATCTACAAAAAATGTGCTGCTTATGCTCTGGAGCGCGGCATCATCATTGCCGATACCAAATTTGAATTTGGTCTGGACGAGAACGGCGAGGTTGTACTGGGTGACGAAATGATTACCCCGGACTGCTCCCGATTCTGGCCGCTGGAAGGCTACAAAGTTGGCCAAGGCCAGCCATCCTATGACAAACAGTTTGTCCGCGATTGGCTGAGTGCTAACCCGGATGCAGGTTACGAGCTGCCGCAGGATGTTATCGACAAAACCATCGGCAAATACATCGAAGCATATGAACTGCTGACAGGTCAAAAGTTTGACTTTTAATTCTGAAAATGCTTTAAAACTGTAACTTTTGTTGCAGTAGCAACAGGCTCAGGAAAAATTTAACGCTCTTTACAAAAAAATTGTTTACAACCATGGACATTGGTTGTATAATTTCATCATAAACAACAACGGAGTTGGAACAGCGCAAGCTGTCTGTTTCCGTTGTTGTTTTTTGTTTCTCCGATCACTGCAGATACAATACATTAGTGTAAGAGAATCCGTAAATAAAATAGTGCTTAATCGCGTAACGCATCACCACCGTAAAAACAGAGAAGGTGGTTCGTGGAAGCGGCCAATTGAGGGGACTTTTGGAAATGCTAAAAGCACAAAGCACTGACGGCTGAGGGGCCGGACAGCAGTTACGCGAAATAAAAACGCCCGCGGCGAGCGGGTTTTTTATTTTGTCACGAAAAGTAAAATTCCGGCTGATAAAACATGTAAACTTCACTAGCAATTATCCGCATAAAAAGGTATAATAAATGTAATAAATGTACGAAAAAATTTCCTATTTAGGATAGTTGGAGGTTTCATAGTGGCAATAGACACGTCATTACCTAAGGATATAAGGATTTTTCAGGCAGCGGAAGAAGTTTTTTCGCAGCATGGCTATGAAAAGGCTACGCTCGATGAAATAATAGCCCTAGCTGACGTAGGCAAAGGAACTGTCTATAAATATTTCGGCAATAAAGAGCACCTTTTCTACAAGCTGGTTGCCGATAAAAATGCACCTTTTTTAGAAAAGCTGCACCAGGCTGTCAACAGCGTAGACAGCTTTGAGGAAAAGCTCAAAAAATATTTTGAGGTAATGGTGCATTTTTACGTTGCCAACAGTACTCTGTGGCAGATTATCTGCTTTGAAATGCTCGGCGGCACCAATGGCTGCAGAGGTAATTCTGACGGTGACGGCTTTAAGG
>ULXU01083637.1_pt1 | contig 10883 bp, 21 predicted proteins | sample 1961521 | NCBI WGS metagenome assembly ULXU01 (sample SAMEA4835845, study PRJEB28245) | human gut metagenome | biome: gut microbiome; material: fecal sample | place: Denmark | collected 2008
AACCGCCACCACGTCCTCCAAGTCCCAGCTTTATCCCTCTCAAGTCTATGCCCGAAAGATCAATGCTGGATAAATTGATGTTGTTGAGAGTTATCATTGCAGTACATAGATTTTAGATGGTTCCGTTGTTGTCACGAGTCTTACCGTCTGTCCAGCTTTGCCTATTACCCCATTCTCCCAAAGTATGACGTTTCGGGCGGGATAAGCCGCGACCACCCAATTATCACCAGTAATGCTTCTTTCCAAAACAATATCGCCCTTATCTTTCAGTTCTACATGTAGAACGATATCGCTTGAATCAAGCGATATGGAATCCGATATATACTTATCTCCCTGCTTGCTAAATGTTACTTCCGTTGCCATAATATTTTAATTATCAATTTTGTGAATAAATATATCTTGTACCACCATTTAAGCGAGATTTTGACTTCTATAGTGCCGGAATTTTCATTGTTGATTGGAGTCCGACGAACCGGCATTACCATTTGCTTGATTGATTTCATTATTAAGAGTGTTTTGTTGTTTTTCCTCCAATATCTTTCGTATCTCATCCTCTGGTTTATCCGTTATACTAAGCATTTTCACGGCTGTTTCAAGAGATATAATGCCGTCGTTATACAATTTGCCTATTGCTGCCCACTTCTTATCTATATCTTCTTGAAATGGTTCGGAAAACTCAAAATCAATATCTAAAACCTCCAGTTTAGAGCGTAATTCTATATGAGTTACATTCTTCATGATGGTCAATATCAGATTCTTTTCGCGGTCTACCGCAATCTCATATATTTCCTTGCGATTGTCCCTTTTCATATAAGATGGAGCCATTGCACGCTTTAAAGCCTCTCCCGTTAACGTGCCCAAGCCTTTCGTGTTCTCCGATGAAAAGTTAAAAGTAAAGGTGTCATTAAGGATAGATTCTTTCAGTATGTCTTTTTCAAATTTCTTGAGTTCGACGGAATCCGGTGGTGCTACATAGTCGAACATACTATCTGGTCCGTGCATCCTAATAACTTCCCCTACATTATCTGGATCACTAAGAGAAGCCAACACATCTGCCGAAACTTTAGCTTTTGGATCTGCAAAATAGTTGACAGTATCGGCAGATTTTGAATCGACATACTCGTCCCTATTTATACGAGACTGTGCGCCCTCCCATTCTTTTTCCTGTTGATAATAGATGATATTTATTTTCCCAGTAGGATTAATTATAGGCAAAACTTCCCATCCGCGATCATTTTTCTTGCATCTATAAATAACCTTTGGAGTCTGAATATCGAAATGTTCTACCGTGTTTACTCCTTCTTTTAGATAATATCCATAACCGAAAGCTAGCATAGTCCCATATTGGTCGAAAAGAGGACGCAGGGTATACCCTAAAGATTTTGCCAGCAAAACAACTTTCACCTCCGCTTTTCCGGTTTCCTCGTTGCGGTAGATATGGTACAATTTAGCACATTCCGTCTCGGCGCCTGCTAAACGTTTAGCTTGACGCATGGTTGTGTTGAAACGGGTATCCTTCAAAAACTGAGTATATGCGTCAAAAGCAACATCTTGCACGTCGGGATCATTTTTGCTCCATTTTATCGGTTGCCCCAACAGATAAAACAATGCAACCTCATTTATGTAAGCCTGCCATCTACGAGGGAGTTTTTCCGTGATATATGGCTGTTTGTTCTTTCTGAGTTTATTTTTGCGATTCATTACATCATGGAGAGCAGGATCGTATTCTTTTATCGCCTCCATAACTTCCAAATCTCGATTTTGAAACAACTCCATCGCCCGACTTATATCTTTTTCTGCGATCAAAGTCATTAAGTCTTTGTTGGTGCTTGTCCCATTTAAAGATCCGCCCCTAAACAAATCCACTATGTAATTCAATATCGATGCCATATCTTAATTGTTAATAAATTCCTAAATCTTCCTTAGAATACTGGTGCGTAGTTAATACCTTACCGAGCAATTTCCCTATCGTATAATACCGAGAAGCGTCTATAAGATGGTTGTAAGCATCAATAGGCTCGTTTATAAATTTACCATCTTTATTTTGCTCATAAACGTAATTTTTAAGCTCTCGGATCAAATTGACAGACCTACGAGTAACGCATATTTTATACTCCATCATTTTAAACAAGCCTCCCATGACGGATCCTTTATATTTATCGGCGGGAAAGATAATAATCCCCGCATTAGCAATCTCCTGTATTAACCTAGGGTCGGCACTATCTGCGTAAACAAACAATCCTAGCTTCTTCAATTCTTTGATGATTTCGCTTGTGAGCATATGCGTCCGGTAACACTGCTCATCCAAATACAGCCTATTATCAAGTACCCCACATTTAACTATAGCGGTAGGGTCCGAACTGTATCCAAAATCAAGTCCGGCTTCAACAAACTTGGCTTGTTCTGGAAATTCATTCACTATTTCGTATTCGGGGAAGACAAGACCTTCTGCCATTGCCTGCAATCCTAATCCGTATACAGTCCACAACACTTTGTTCTTGTATTGAAGCGACTCTATCTCGTCAATAATAGTTTGTTCAAGAAATGGATTATCCTTGTAGGTCGAAATAAAGTGATATGTACGTGGGTCCTTGTTCAACTCACACAACCAATGTTCGTCCGAAAAGGATGGATTGTAATCAACAATGGAAAAATCGGTAGTACGCATAACGAGCTGTTGCCATTCCAGGAATGAAATTTCGTTTGCCTCATTGCAGTATAAGATATTTCGTTTACGACCTCTGATCTTCTGCTCATCATCTGTCGAGAAAAACTCAACAAATGAACCGTTCGGAAGTGCATAAATCATTTCAGACTTATTCATACATCTATTATCCCATATCTTATACTTATCCTGCATAATCTCTTTAAAATCGCGAAACACAGAACCTTTTAACGCAGGCAATGTCTTTCGGACAATGGATAGAGACTTTTTGTTTGTGAGGATATGAGATAATAGATAGATAAGGATGTTGTACGTCTTGCTACTACGCGAACTACCCTGAGCAGAGACAACCTTATAGCCGGAGTGGATGGCATTATCAACTTCTGTAAATATTTTAGTCGTTTTAATTATCGCCATGATCCGCGTCCTCCCTCTTATCAATGACCTGTATTACAAAACCACTTCCTTCTTCTTGTTTTACCTCTTGCTTTATAGGAGCATCCCAACCCAACAGCTTAGATAGCTTATCCATTGCATCAATCTTATTATAGAGCTTTAACTCATATCCTTTATCTGTTGATTTAATCGAAAGAATGGAACGTTGTATGCTTGACGGTAATTTAGAGATATCTTTGATCAGGATTGTTGTAAACATCTCATTAGACTTTACCTCCAACGCGTCGACAATATTGGCACGAGCAATATCGGCAAGAATCCCTACCGCTTCGTCTTTGGTTATATCAGACCGGTTCCTCATTTGAGACTGGAGCTCTCTTATCCTTAGGGCAACCTTAGGGCTGTTCAAGAGCTTCGAAGACTCTACCCAAATTGCATTGTCCGACTTACCATTACATCTATATGCCCGTCGATAAGCCTCAGAAGCGTTTCCGCATTCGAGGTAGTAGTTGCAGAACATTTCTTGTTTTTGTGTCAACGCCATGCTTTTTATAATTAATTGAGTCAAATTTAAATAGCATAGGCCAGCTATAGGAAGGATCATTACAATTATTCACGACAACAGAACCATTGTCGTGAATATTGTTAATTGAGTGAATATTATCCAATCCTATCCATTATTTCGTTATATATACGATGGATATCTTGTCTAAAGTATTTATACAGCTGATAAGATAGATACAACCCGTTTAAATTATCGGAAATAGTGGATTTCCCATTGAGACCAAATACTTCAGCAAGTTTATCCCTTAATCCCCTTTTCATTTTTCCATCGGCAAGAGCACCGGGAGAATACAAAATTAAAATTATGAAAATGAATTTCTTTCTTTGGGGGACATTAGCTCGAAAAACTTCCTGCTGAGAAACAATCTCCTTAAACCATTCATACAATGTCGGGATCATATCTAAGTCTGTCAAGATAGGCTTGGTTAATTCTCTTTCTCTTTCTGATAATCTTGCTTTTTGATCCCTGATAGATCGTATTTCAACGATTTTACTAAACACGCACGGCTTCTGTTGTAAAGACATAATAATCCATTTTAAATTAAGCCGTTTGCACAAAATTACAAATTAATCCTCACAACAATACATTGTTGATAAAATATCTTTTCGTAGTTATCTTTGCCCGAAAAAAAACATGAGCGAAGAATTAAAACAGCTAATAGCCTGGTTTGAGAGCTACCAAGTGACGTTTAACGAGATCCGGTTAAGCGAGTGTGAGAATATATTTGATTTAAGCAAGTACATTGATGTGCATGTCAGATCGGTTAAGAGGAATTGGGATAATCCGACCTTTGCAAGTGATATACTGAGGTTGCAAAGGCTTAAAAAGGTGTTGGAGGAAAGAGGATAAAAATAAAGCCGGAATAACCTCCGGCTTTATTTTTATGTATGTTTTGTAAGATAGGCCAATTCATATTTACAAAGATACTCCTTTATCCTATCCGCCTGAGCTTTCTTTATGTGGCAAAAGGATATGTATTTTCTAAATTTATCCATTCCAAAATTACCAAGAGCCTCACCGAAAGAAGTATTCATGAATAACGTTGGAATAGAATCAACTCCCGTCATATCAATAACAAGCATCTGGTTTGAATTGATTGCACTTTCTATATGCGGGTACAAGGCCGCGCCAGCATCAGGATAACTTTTCCCTTCTAACAAACTCGCAATATTAATCAGTCTCATACGCATAATATTTATAAAGTAAAACTTCCAAACTCAAAATCTTGTTCAAAGGAATCTATTGAGATATCAAAGTAAATCAAAGTTCCATTAAAATCAAAATCAATATCAAACATTTCGCAAGAACCATTTTTACCGGTTAACTTGATAAGTCCTTTATTACTCACCATTCTGAACATATTTTCACCTTTTAAAAATGTTACAACCGTATCAAGCCCAAATCCTTTATTATATGCCCTTAATAACAACACCTTTGCTTCTTCTTTCTTGCCAGACGCAATCAGTACACAAAAATCACGTTTCCAATCAAACTTATCTTCTCTATTTTCCGTATTTGATAATGCAGTTTCAATTTTAGATACATTATTAGTCATCCCCCAAATCTTAAAAAACAAAATGATCTGCAATATTCCAAACACGATAATCACAATCGAAACAAACAATGTAATACTTTCCATGATAATCTATATTTAAGTGTTAATAAATCATTCTACTTTCTTCAATTCAAGTTTGGCGCCGCAATTAGGACAGTGTAAGCCTGTTCCTTGTTCCTTTGCAATCTCACTAGGAGAGGCAAACAACTGCCACATAGGGACATTTAAGGCTGTAGCAATCTTTTCATAAGAGGCAATATTAGCAGTGCCATTAATTTGAGTGGATAACGTTACTCGACTAATCCCCATTTTATCGGCCAGTTCGTTGATCGTTACACCTTTCTCTTTCAATAAATCCTTTATTCTATTCATAATCTTTTCTATTACTTGTTGCAAATATACCTCAAAAAGCGAAACGTAAAATAAACCACTTACAAAATAACGTTAAATGTATGCATTTTTACTATCATTTACTTTGTAATGTAAAACAAACTACTTACATTTGCATCGTAATAATAAAACAACAAGACAATGGAAGCACCAAAGTACAACAAAGCAAGAATCATGAAATCCGCTTGGTCAATGTTCAAGGCTGGCAAGAAGTACCGCAATCATGTATTGACGTTCAGCGAATGCCTAAAAGAGGCTTGGAAGGACGAAAGAAGTTCCTATGACAAGGCGATGAAGATGTACCAGCTTTTCAACTTGAATAAGAAGCAATGCGAAAGCCAGGATGCAAAACGCAATGTTGGTACTTGTTCTATGGCTTTCATGGCTAACACACTGACAAATTACTATGCTAACAATAGATATAATGGAGATTAATATTATGACAACATTAGATGTACTGAAAGGAATCCAGCGAATCATGATCGAGAAACTGATCGCAAAGAGTGACATTATAATATCTGTCTCTTCCCGGCCGGAAAGATCGGAGTTATCTATCTATGTACAGAATACCGATTATGTGGTTCTGGCGCATGAAATATTTATCGACGATACTGGGATTGACTTTAAAGAAGAAAATCGAAAGGCGTACGTTCGAATCTGGGAAACAATCAATAAGCATACAAGAATATCTGTCGCTTCATAATATTGCTACATAAATAACATAGACCCGCATGTTGGGGCTTCGTACCCAACGTATCACGTTTGGATGTCCCGCCGGTAATGTCGCCGGCGGGGTATGTAAAATTGAATATATAATCTAAAACCGACTTATTAACCTTGTTAATAATCGAAAAGTCCTTCTTTATATACAAATCTGTAACTGAAAGATTCTTATCAACATGGTTCAAGGCTTCATCTATGGTTGACTTATCAGTATTCAAATCATTTCTTGCTATCGTGGCCCAAGAATGGCGGGCTGCATAAAATTCAAGATCGGGAATACCAATCTTTTTTCCAACAGCTTTCAATCCTTTATTTAGAGCGGCATTAAATGTCGACTGATCGGCATACATTTGATAAAACCTAAAAACTCTTTTTCCTGTTTTATCCATGTACTTTTTAATTATGGGCAATATGAGGGGATGTATCTTTATTCGAATCTTTGCGTTGTCACTTCTGCGATCCTTTGTTTTAGTCCGACAATATACAATTTCGCTATTCTCGCATATTTCCGCATTGTACAAATCAACAGAGTTCATTCCAATAAGACAGAATGATAGTATAAAGCAGTCCTTTGCCAGATTATAACGATTTTCTTTATTATTTCCCCTACTTGTAGTGTCATAGGGCAATTTTATTATCTCCCGGACAAGATCAGCACTAATCGCTCTTTTTTCAGCAATATTCTGACGAGGAACCTTATATCTTGAAAAAAATCGATAGAGGCTATTTCCGGCTCACACAGATAATCTGCCAATTTATCTATAGTCATGGTATTAATTGCAATAGAAAGTTCATTTGCTTTTTTTCTGTATAGCCTTATCAAATCATCTATCTGATCTAATACTTTCTGGTTTTTGATTTTGCCTGATCGCGTCATATCATCTTTGGTGATATAAATGCCAGTCGGCAATCTCTTCAACTGTCTGTTATGAGTGACAAGTATCTTTACATTAAAAGTACCGTCCTTCCGCTGCTTTTGTACTTCATGCTTAAATGTGGCCATACCTCTATATTTTTGCGAAACTATTGCGAAACATTTTCAAGCAAAAGTAGCGATTTCAAGCAAAAGTAAGCAAAATAAAAGCCGTAAATCCATAAAAGAAATACGGCTTAAACTTCTAAAATACTGATTTTTAGGCTTGTGACCAGGGTGGGATTCAAACCCACGACCTTCAGAACCGGAATCTACCATTTAAAACAACATAATAATTTATAATACAACATATTACAAATTATAAAGAAACACATTTGCGAAACAATTGCGAAACTTCTGTTTCTAAAAATCATATTTCAAAACTTTTTATTGGCAATTGCCAATTGTATTTACCGAGGCAAAACACTATAGACCCTCCAGCCATTTTTTACCGGACTTGGTGTTAAGCCAAATTGCTATGACTGATCCTACAACTGCCATTATGCAGAATAATCCTATTAATGCTTCCATATCATCTATTCTACTTTATTATTTTATACCCAATATAAGCAAAAATGTAAGTTACAAATGCTCCGATTGATATAATAATCCAAGAATCAATGTTATTCTTATTTATAACAACCGAAGCAACACTCCCTATCACTAATGCCGCGAAAGATAACTTGGAAAGATCATAAAAGAACTTTCCAAGTGTTTCTTTTGAAACCATCTCTCGCTCGCGTATATTTTGTTTCTCTTCTTGCTTTTTCTCCCAGTTGCCCATATCATATATTAAATCGTAAATCAAATATTTTTTTTCATACAATTTGAATATTAACTCATTATTATAATCTATAATATCGATATATTTGAGAACAAACCGAAAATCTACTGCCTATCCAACATAGTCCTTAACGCCCATATTGTTTCATCCTTAGATTTAATTGTTGCGTCCTTTTCTAAAATAATCCTCTCAAGGTCTTGAATACGTTGGTTAAGTCTATCGGTATCGTTCAAGCCAGTACCTGCACTTGAACTTAGGCTTTGTATTTCCACACTGCCATCCGGTTTAATAATTTTTTGTGTTCCGCTTTCTGGCATGGATACGTTAATATGTTGCCCTCCGATATTACTTACGTTTTCGTTACCATTAACAGTGACTTTATTATTAGAGTACGTAGAAGTCAGACTATCACCTTCGCCAGTAAGGAGCCAGCCCATATTATATTTTGGAAACCTTTCTACTATTTTTTTACAAGTATTTCGAGATGGATTTCTTTTTTCATTTATAATACGTGTAATGGTCACATTATTATTAAGCCCAATAGCTTTACTAAAGGAGTTTTTATTAAGCCCCTCATTATTAATCACATACTGTATTCTTTCCCAACCTTCCATAGAACCGATATTAACCGTTAGTATTAAACAAAGTTAATATACTAACTTTTTATATTCAATAGTTTGTTACAATAAAAACTGTTAGTATATTTGTGCCATAATAAATAACAAACCCGTTTTGCAAACGAAAACAAAACGGCGATTTGCAAATATAAAAAATAAACAAGATATGAAGGTTGTAAGGTATAAGATTTTGTACGAAAAAGGGGTAGTATCCAAGTTATCCTCCAGATTCGGCGTAACAGAGCAAACGGTCAGGAATGCACTTAGGTTTTCAACAGAAGGGAATCAACCTGATTTAATCAGAGAAGTTGCATTAAAAGAATATGGATGTGTACTACAGAAAAAGCAAATACAGTCATGAAAATCAAGATAGAACTTTTCGAATTAAAAAACCTCCTCATTGAAGCGGCAACGCTCGGTGCAGAGGCAGCGGAGAAAAGACGTTCTCCTACTTCTGATAGGATAAGCCAGAGGGAAGTCTATAGATGGCTTAAGGGTCTTGGTTATAGACCCTCGCTTCTCAAAAAATTGGAAGATAGTCTTAAAATAAAAGGAGATAGAGATGGAGGTGGAAAAAATTCTCCTCTGATGTATTCCAGACTTGAAATAGAAGCGGCTTTAACAGCATACAAATCTTTTGATTCTGTAAATGGCATATAAAGGGCATAAGCCGAAAGCGTTCGGCTGGTGAAGGAAAGCGTTCCTGACCGGGTTCGAATCCCGGATGCCCACAAAAACGTTCTTTGACATGGTTACAATGAAAGTCCTTGATCATATCATAGGTTACACGTAAGAGGTATCGGGATAGCGACAAGGCGGTATAAGGCAAAATGGAGGGAGGAAAGATATTTCCAGCTCACGATGAAGTTTAATCGTTCTTTTCATTAAGTCTTATGCGACAATGCGAAAGTATTATAAAGCTGGAACATCCTTTAGGTGTTACGAGTCAAACGTTGGTTAACCTATCCAGTTTTCAAGATATAACCCGGCTTTGAAGGCGAGATGCTGTCGATCGGATCGGCTGCCGGGTGCAAGTAACTAATTGTATTAAAACATGAACATTTTCAAAGTAATCAAATTAAAAATAAGACAATGGTATATTAGAAAATTATTCTTCCGAATATACTTTGGTTTCCTAAAGCGGAGTAATGAAAATTACCCTTTTGAGAGAGCAGCTTGTGATCTGGGCAATATCATTGACTTTCTTAAACAGGCTTCAAATTCACACCAAATTTCGCATTTTGAACATGATAAGGAGGAAGGACAACTGGAATAGAGAATCTAACCTTCGAAACATTTTCGTCTTTGGTTGTATTTCCACTGCCTATACTTCCTGCTACAATAGCAGACAGGACAGTGATCTTTCCTGCTATCTCATTAGATGAACCGACAGAAACTGATACCTCAAAATCAATATCTGAAACAGTTAATGCACTTAGTTCTTTTGATTGTATATGATTTTTATTATTCCAATTACCTGTAGGAGCAATTATAGCACCATTATTCAGTTCTTGTTGACACTCCTTGACAGCATTGGTTATATCAAAAATTACCCCTTTGATAAAATCTTTTAATTCCATATTTCTTAATATTTATGTTTAGCACCGTAAAGTTAAGAAAACCCTCCGAAAAAGCGTGAAGCTGCTGATCGAATTAGCCGGAGGGATCATAAACGGAGGTTCACAGGTGGTAACGAATATGTCTGTAGCCGTTTTCATATTCGTTATGCTGTTCAATACAGCATCCTCCACTTTGTATTTTGCAATTAAATTTTTGGTTTTGGTTTATGCCTCTCTCGTCCGTGAGGATATAGCGAGGTGTCTTTTGGTATAAATAAAGAATTATATATGTTACCGGAGCTTTCTGGGAAGACCGCTCCGGCTCTTTATCTGAAATTAAAAAAATCAACGATATATGAAAGCAATTCAACTGTTCATGTTCAGCCTATCTGCGCTGGTGACATTCACGCTGTTTATCGGCGCGTTCTTCAATCTGTCATATTGGCTATTCGTGCCGGGTATGGCGTATTTATCATACCTGTTTTTCAAAGAAAAGCGATGGTAAGGGATATCTACATTATAGATCCGGACGGGGAGCAAGACTTCGACGGGTTTGAAGATACGGAAGATCCCGAAGATGTATATCAGAGGGAATGGGAAAATACAACTATGTATTGGTAAGATTAATATTCAATCTAAATTATATAGAGAATGACTAAGAATGAAATTTTAAACAGCGACTGTGATGTCCGCTGTAGCGCAGCCGGGAACCCTAA
>ULXU01051741.1_pt1 | contig 10775 bp, 7 predicted proteins | sample 1961521 | NCBI WGS metagenome assembly ULXU01 (sample SAMEA4835845, study PRJEB28245) | human gut metagenome | biome: gut microbiome; material: fecal sample | place: Denmark | collected 2008
GCCATGACAACAGCACGTGACACCCACAATCAGATTGAATACGCCAGGGAAACCGCGCTTGAAGAAGGACTCGCGAAAGGTCGCGAGAAAGAACGTAAGTCGATAGCGATTAACTTTCTTCAGTTGGGGACACCATGCGAGATCGTGGCGAAAGCGACTGACTTGTCGCTGGAGGAAGTTGCTAAGCTAAAGGAAAGCCTCTGAGTACGCCAGCCTTGACAACATTGACAAACAAAATTACGTAAAGGCCATGACAACAGCACGTGACACCTATAATCAGATTGAATATGCCAAGGAAATCGCGCACGAGGAAGGACTTGAGGAAGGTCTCGCGAAGGGGCGTGTAAAAGGTCGTGCGGAGGGACTTGAAGAAGGGCTCATGAAAGGACGTGAGGAAGGTAGAGAGGAAGGTCGCGAGGAACGTAATCTGGAGGTAGCGATCAACCTGCTTCAGTTGGGGACGCCATGTGAGATTGTGGCGAAGGCGACCGGCTTGTCCGTGGAGGAGGTTCTGAAGTTGCAGAAAGGGTCATAGAGCAACTTTCCCACTTGAAAGGCCACATCAAAAGTCCATAATGGTCCAAATTGAAAATGCTGGAGGGCATTTCTTGCAAAAAGGAGCTCTTTTCTGGCGGAGATGGGGTTTTGTATGAGAATATTACGATTCGGCGCAGACAAGGCAAATACACTTACGATTTTTAAGCAGCAATAAACCTATCAGCACGAGTTTATAAGCGTTTTGTATATTTCACAACGTATTTCTTCCTATGATTCAATCACTTACAAAATCAAAAAAGTGAAAAATATCTTCTGAAAAATTGTTATTTAGAAATTGATTTCATATCTTTCGCATAGAAAAAAAACGAAAACATTAGAACTAAAGTTTTGTATTTGTGAAAGGTCTCTTCTTTTAAGTAACATGAGATAAGTTGCCTCAGATTAAGAGAAGACTTTCGAGGATAGATCTGTTTTCAAAGAAGGAGTGTGCCGGTGGCACATGACTGATGAGGAAAAAGATATAGACCGGAAAGATTCCTTAAGATGATGCAAGTTACTTTTTGAAGGTTACTAAGCACCTACAGCAGAAACACAAGATATCCGAATCCCATCAGAAGAGACAGGAGGAAAGTGGAAATGACCAGAAGCGGAAGCATCGGGTCCAATGCCTTGCCGGACCTTGTCCAGACACCGTGAAGATGCGCCACGAACAGCGGCAACGTTATGAAATACAGCCAGTGCCACACATCCGGGAAGCGCAGAAGATTGAACGCCACCAGACACAACCAGCCGGAAACAATCAGGAACGTCTGATATATCTTGGCTCTTTTCACCCCGATACGCATCGGAGTAGTGACACGGAGTCCGGCATCAGAATCTATATCCCTGATATTGTTCACATTGAGGACAGCGACACTGAAACATCCGATGGCCACAGCAGGCAGCAGCATTATCCAGTAGGGAAAGGCGTGAGACATCACGAAGTACGAACCGAGCACAGACACGATGCCGAAGAAAATGAACACAGACATATCCCCGAGCCCCCTGTAGCCATAAGGATTCTTCCCGAGGGTGTATTTTATGGCCGCAGCGATGGCCGCAGCGCCAAGAATAATCAGACATATCGGCTCCAATGCGAACAATGTCCCGAAAGACGCCTGAAGCATAAGCAGTCCGGACAATGCACAGGCAACAGCCATCACCACCACGAACCTTTTGACCTCTTTCACAGTCAGTCCGCCTTCACTAAGAGAATACTGCGGTCCCTCACGGCCAGAACCGTCCACACCGCTCAGGGCATCGCCCAGTTCATTGGAGACATTGGACAATATCTGGAGACACACCGTCGTAAGCATCACCAGCACAGCCACTTTCCAGCTGACAGAATAATCCGCTGCCGCAAGCATGATTCCGAGGCAGACACCTGCAAGAGACAGAGGCAACGTCCTCAATCTCATTGACTTGACATAAGAAGAAAATTTCGACATACTAAGCATTCCTTTTCGGGAAAAACACCTTCAGAGCTATCGACATTCCGTGGAACACTGCAAAGAAGAGCCCCTGGCAGCGGCAGTCGTACAGGAACTGTTCACGCGGCGGACGCCCCTTGGGACTATGCAGAAAAGCCACGCGCTCCTTGAGAGTATATGCACGGTTACGCCATTTAGGCACACCAGGATTTCTGTCGCATATGCCCAGGACGCCCGGAGCCACGACCTCCGTAACCTTGGCCTTCATTGCCCTGGCGCCATAGTCGAAGTCTCCGAAACTATGACTGTAATGAGGATCCAGATTCCCTAGAATCCGATAGACATGAGACGGAACAAGGACAATGTTGCCATTGAAAATCTGACACGGAACAGGAATGGCAGGATCCGGCGTCACAAGCTTCCCCGATTTTGTCCGCCCGCCATAGCTCAATTTCCCTTTTGCATCCTCTGTCGTACCAACCACGATGGACTTGTGCCTGAGGAACTCAGACGTCTCCATAATGCAGGAAAGAGCGCCTTCCTTCATCAATGTATCATCATTGAGCCAAAGATAGAAATCCTGTTCATCCGCAGCAGCCGCGTCCCAGGCGGTCCTCATTCCGTGATTCCAGAACAATGAACCGTCACCCTTGATGACATGAGTCTGGGGATAAGTCTGCAGGACAGCCTCAGAAGTCCCGTCAGTAGAACCGTCATCCACCAGATAGACCGAAAAGGAATATGTATCATCCCCTTTCATCGAATCTATCTGACGATAGCAGTTTTCGAGACAGGCCAATGTCTTTTCCCGCCTGTTGTGGACAGTCAGCAGAACAGCTACCTTTTTCATTATGAATCGAGTTTAAGTACAGCCATAAACGCACTCTGAGGCACCTGGACAGTACCTATCTGACGCATACGCTTCTTTCCCTCCTTCTGTTTCTCCAAAAGCTTTCTCTTTCGAGTCACGTCACCGCCGTAGCACTTGGCAGTCACATCCTTACGCACCTGGCGGACAGTTTCCCGGGCAATGATTTTCGCTCCGATCGCAGCCTGGATGGCGATATCGAACTGCTGACGCGGGATCAGGTCCTTGAGTTTCAAGCAGATCTTTCTGCCGAAATCATAGGCACGGTCCTCATGGATAAGCGTGGACAGCGCATCCGCAGGATCACCATTGAGCAGAATATCGAGCTTGACCAGCTTGGCAGGACGATAACCCTTTATATGATAGTCAAATGAAGCGTATCCTTTGGAAATCGTCTTGAGCTTGTCATAGAAATCGAACACAATCTCGGAAAGCGGCATCTCATAAGTCAGCTCCACCCTGTCCGCAGTCACATAATGCTCGCCCATGAGCGTACCCCTCTTGTCGATGCAGAGCTTCATTATAGGCCCGTAGAACTCTGTATTGGTAATAATCTGGGCCCTGATATAAGGTTCCTCGATATGGTCAATGAGAGTCGGCGCCGGAAGACCGGAAGGATTGTGCACGTCAATGCAATCCCCCTTGCTCGTATATACCTTGTACGAAACGTTAGGGACCGTCGTGATGACATCCATATTGAACTCCCTGAAAAGCCTTTCCTGGACAATCTCCAGATGGAGCAGTCCCAGGAAACCGCAGCGGAAACCGAAGCCGAGCGCCATAGAAGACTCCGGCTCATAGACAAATGAAGCATCATTGAGCTGGAACTTTTCCAATGTCGAACGCAGTTCCTCGTATTTGTCCGCCTGGACCGGATACATTCCGGCGAAAAGCATCGGCTTGACCTCCTCGAAACCGGCAATGGCTTTCTCGCAAGGCCTTTCCACGTGAGTTATGGTATCACCCACCTTGACCTCGGCAGCCGTCTTGATACCGGAAATGATGTAGCCCACATTGCCGCAGCTCACTTCTTTGGTCGGGCAGAGCCTCATCTTGAGGACACCTACCTCGTCAGCCACATACTCCTGTCCCGTATTGAAGAACTTGACCTTGTCGCCTGCATGGATAACGCCGTTCTTGATCTTATAGTACGCGATGATTCCCCGGAACGAGTTGAAGACCGAGTCGAAAATCAATGCCTGAAGCGGAGCCTCAGGGTCGCCTGTCGGAGCAGGAATCTTTTCCACGATGGCATCTAGAAGCGGCGCCACACCCTGACCAGTCCTTGCAGAAACATGATACACCTCCTCAGGCTTGCAGCCGAGCAGCTCGCAAACCTCATCAGTCACCACATCCGGCCTGGCAGCATCCATATCTATCTTGTTCAGAACCGGGATAATCTCAAGGCCATGCTCAATCGCCTGATACAGGTTCGAAATCGTCTGAGCCTGAACACCTTGCGTAGCATCCACCACCAGCAGAGCCCCCTCACAGGAAGCGATGGAACGGGACACCTCGTATGAGAAATCCACGTGGCCCGGAGTGTCAATGAGATTCAGCACATAGGGTTCACCCTTGTAGGAGTACTCCATCTGTATAGCGTGGCTCTTGATGGTGATGCCCTTTTCCCTCTCCAAATCCATATCGTCCAGCACCTGATTTTCCATCTCTCTTGCACCCAATGTCTGGGTAAGTTCAATGAGCCTGTCGGCAAGGGTACTCTTTCCGTGGTCTATATGAGCAATTATGCAGAAATTCCTTATGTGTTTCATCTGTAATTATTTAGCAGAATCATTGGCCGAAACGGTGTCAGCCTCGTTAAGATACTCGTCCATCTGGGAACCGACGCTCAGGATATTGACCAATGAAGTCTTCAGTTCCTTGACAGCGTCAGCCGCTCCGCCCTTCTCCAATTCATCTATCAGGTAATAGAGGAACTGGCAGCAGGTCTCGAACTCAGACTGGGCATAGTCGTAGAAGTCCATATAGAACTGTGTGGACTGGACAAGTTCACGGCCGAGTTTCAATCCGAGTTCAGCGGCCTTGTCCGGGGCTCCGACAGCAAAATAATCGCTTACCATATTCACCACCATATAATCATTGGTAGTAAAGCCGAGCGGAATGGACTCGAGCGGCCAGACATTGTCCGGCATTGACTCCTGGCATTTGTCCAGCACCTTCAGAGCACGCTCCTTGTCACCTGTCTTGAGCAGGGCATTGGCCGTGGACACGAACAGCTCGCGCTGCGGAAGGACTCCGAGGAACGTGTAATAGTTCTGATAATCAACATCATAGTTATCCTTGCGGATATCATTCCATGTATAGACGTTCATCATCTTGTCGTAGAGTTCATCCACATCCACGAGTCCCGGATCAGAAGCAGTTATCTTGTTCTTGAACGGAACCAGCTTGCTGGAATATCCCTCGTACATCAGATAATCGCGCAGTCCGATATTCAAGTCACCGCCCTGGCTGAGCACATTCAGAGGCCTGTCCCATTGATAATTGGAAAGGAAATCCAGAACAAAGAGCTCGGCCTTGGTAAGGACGTTCTTCTTCTTAGGAATGGTCAGGATGATTTCATCCGGAATCATATCCGCAAACTTAGGACTGACAATGCCGGACTTGAGAGCATTTTCCTTGTTTACAGGTATGCTCATCTTGCGAGACACTATGTAATCGACCTTCTTGCCGTTTTCCAATACCAGTTTCGCATCCGGATGCTTGAACACATCCATCACTACTGATATCGGAAGCACCTGGTTGCGGCTGTCCGAGATATAGATAAAATCGTTGGTACCGTACAGATACTGCGCAGGTCCGACAGTCAGCGGAAGAGGCTTGGACTCGTTGCAGGCCCATTTCATCTGGCCGATATGCCAGTCCGTTCCGAGCAGTGAAGTATTCACGATGCGCACATCTGGACGCACATTTTCGACCTCCTGGGCATACCACAGAGGGAAAGTATCATTGTCCCCGTGCGTAATCAGCACACCCTGAGGTCCGACAGAATTCAGATAGTTCTTCGCCATCTCGACCGATGTCCGCCTGTTGCTCCTGTCATGGTCGTCCCAGTTTTCCGAAGCCATCAGCGCAGGCACGCAGAGACAGGCCAATGTCAATGCTCCCGCAAATGCGGCAGGATATTTCGAGCGCAGGCTCTCGCCCATCCAGTGGAACAATGCCATTGCACCGAAACCTATCCATATCGCAAACGCATAGAATGACCCGGCGTAAGCATAGTCACGCTCACGCACCTGATAAGGTGACTGGTTGAGATACAGGACAATGGCGATTCCCGTCATGAAGAACAGCAGGAAGTTCAGCCAACAGCCTCTCTTGTCCCTTTCGAACTGGAAGAACAGGCCCAGAATACCTAAAATCAACGGAAGAAGATAATAGTGGTTCTTGCCCTTGTTGTGCTTCAGGACATCAGGCGCATTGCTCTGGTCCCCGAGCCTCAACTCGTCAATAGGCTTGATGCCACATTCCCAGTTCCCATAGAACTTGTCTCCCGGGACAGGGCTGTGTATATCATTCTGCCTTCCGGCGAAGTTCCACATGAAGTATCTCCAATACATCCAGTTCATCTGGAAATCGAAGAAGAAGTTCAGGTTGGCCCCGAATGACGGCTTCTTATAGTCGGCGCCAGGTATCACACGGCCCTTTCCGCCGGTGTAGGACTCGTAGAATTTCACGAATTTCTGGTCGCCGCCGTTCCACATTCTCGGGAACAGCATCTTGCCGGTATTCTCATAAACAGGCTCTGCCGGCCCATCTACATACTTGTATTTTCCATCCAACGGCGCCCAGTACTTTTTCTCCTCCATATGATATGGAGCGCCGTAATACTGGCCGTAAACCAGAGGCGTGGTTCCGTACTGCTCACGTGAGAGATAGCGCACAAGCGTGAATGCATTGTCCGGCTGGTACTCATTGGTCGGAGGCATCACATTGGAACGGATAACCACTATCGCGAATACAGAGAAGCCGATCACAATGGTTGTGAAGCTCAGCAATACCGTATTCATCAATACTTTGCCTTCTTTGTATGTCTTGAATGCACCCCAGAAGCAAAGAGCGAGGAGCGCGACCATAAAGAACGCCGCACCGCTGTTGTACGGGAGGCCCAACACATTGACAAAGAACAGGTCAGCATAAGCTGCTACCTTAGGAAGGTACGGAATGATTACGAAAAAGAGCAGACCGACTATGACTACGGAAAGCATGAATATGCCCACGTACTGCCAGAAGGTATAGTGCCCGTCCTCGCGTTTCCTATAGAAGTACAGGAAGACCAATGTCGGAATCGTCAGAAGGTTCAGCAGATGTACTCCGATGGAAAGTCCCATGAGGAACGATATCAGCAGTATCCATCTGTTTGCATATGGCGTATCCGCCAGCTCGTACCATCTGGTCATCGCCCAGACTACCAAGGCGGTAAAAAGCGACGACATCGCATAGACCTCACCCTCGACTGCGGAGAACCAGAATGTATCAGAGAAGCAATATGCCAATGCTCCGATGGCGCCGCTGCCGCAGATCAATATCGTCTGGCTCAGGCTCCACTCTCCGTTCTCAGCCGGTTTCCCTTCCAACCTCTTGGCGAAGAAGACGATGGTGAGATAGAGAAGGAAGATGGTCAATGCGGAACAGAGCGCACTCATGGCATTGACTGCAATGGCTGCATGCGCTCCGTCCGTAAACATTGTGAAGAATCTCGCAATGAGCTGGAATACAGGGTTTCCTGGCGGGTGACCTACTTCGAGTTTATACGATGAAGCGATAAATTCGCCACAATCCCAGAATGAAGCGGTCGATTCTATGGTGGAAAGGTATGTGAAGGCTGCAATGACAAAGACTGCGACAGCTGTGATACGATTCCAGAGTCTGAATTTTTTGTTGTCCATATCCTTAAGGTTCGGCAATATTTCTTATATTTTTGCTTAAAACTACAAATATAAGAAGAAAAATCCTGTTTTCCTTTTCTACCTGAACCTTGTATGCCGAACAGTTTCTTAGTCTTTAAGATTCTTTTGTTGACAATGCTGAATTGAAAAGCAATGACTATGATGCTGAGGAATTCAAGGTAACTCCGCGTGTTTGATTGTACAGAACAATGTTGGTGTGAGCCAATTGCTACTTCAGCAGACTCTCAAGGTCAAAGAACATTAGGACGGTTTCGTCATCCTGCTCAGGCTGGACGAGCAACTTAAAATCACATTTCTGATAGAATCCGACAGCTGAAATATACGCATCGACGGTAATGAAACGACAACCGGTGGAGGGATTTGACGTACAACGGGTCTGGATGTAGTTGATGATTTTTGTCCCGATATCCTGGCCCTTCATTTCATTACTGACAGCGAGACGGCCAATCTTCAGTGCAGGATAGGAAGACCTGCGCTTGGCATTGGGAATCTTACGGGAAAGGTTGTTCCAGATTCTAGGATCAGCAAATTCCCTGTCAACCTTGTCGTTGAGCAGGCTGAAATAAGCGGCTATCTTTCCGGTATCCGTGTCTTCCAGGACATAGGTGACAGCCAGAAGTTCTTTGGCAAAAAAGGTTGCATTGGGTGTTCCAGTGGATGTTTCAACTAAAAAACCGTTCAAATCTGCATCAGAGCAGTCGAACGGCTTTGTAGTATCAACTCCTGGACGGAATTTTCTCAGATTTAGGTTCATAGTACATCAGCAGCACACCAACTACGAACTTCTTCGTAGTTACGGAAAATCTCTTCCCGTTTCTTTTCAGAAAGGGGAACGACATTCTGAGCCGCCATTTCGAAGCGGTAGGCATCCTCGTCATAAAGGACGGGTGTTTCTTTGATAGGCTTTGCCATAATTCGGTTCTCCTTTTTAATTTAACTATTTCTGCATAAGGAATGCAGACCCCTTTGCAAATGTAGCAATTTATTTTCAACGAATTGCAAAAAATGTGCTGAACCTTGTATGTCGAACAGTTTCTTAGTCTTTAAGATTCTTTTTTACAGTAACCATAAAACTGGTACTCAGCAGGCCATTCCCATATCTGTAATTTAATGTTACGAGAGCTTTTCCTGTCTTGCCGGGAGCAATCAAATTGAGGTCCTGATCGACTGTAGCGATGAGCGGATCGGCAGAAACAACTGTAATCTTGCTCTTGTCCAAGGTGAAATTCGTCTCAATGTCAGATTCGATGTTGATTTTTTTGGACAATGACAAAATCAACATATATGACGTTTTTTTCATTGTCATCGTGACATTATCAACTTCGACAGGACAAGTTGCAAATTTCCCCTCCAACATAGCCCGTATTTCGGCATTGCCGGCTGCTACAGCCGTCACCTTGCCTTCCGCATTCACGGTAGCGACACTCTCATTGGTACTTAACCATTTGATATCCTGATTTGTAGCATCACTTGGCTGCACATGCGGAATAAGAGAATATGTATCTCCGACAGGCAATTTCAATGAAGACGGCTCTATAGTGATTCCGGTCACCGGAACTTCCTTTTTCTCTACAGTGATCTCACATGACGCGCTGAACTCACCGCCTTCGGTCTTTACTGTAACCGTGGCCTTTCCTGCCTTTCTTGCCTCCACATAACCATTGATGCCGCCCGATGTACTGATCACGCTGACAACATCAAGATCACTGGTCCACCATTCCACATTTTTATTGGTCGCATTTGCAGGCTCTACCGTAGCTGTAAGTGTCCCTTTTTCCCCTTCACGAAGTGTCATAGACTCAGCACTCAACTTGACGCCCGTCACAGCGATGACCTTCTTTTTCACAGTCACCTCACATGACGCACTGAATCCGCCGTCATTGGTCTTCACGGTTATCGTCGCCTTTCCTTCCCCGACAGCAGTCACGAGGCCCTCCTGACTTACTGTGGCCGCACTTTCATTACCGCTTTCCCACACGACACTCTTGTCCGTAGCATTCTCCGGCATCACGGTAGCAACCAGGGTCTCAGTCTCTCCTTCAATGAGAGTGGTCGAGGTCTTGTTCAATCCGACTTCTGTCACCGATACGCTTTTAACCTTTTCCTTTTTGCAGGAATAGGTGGTAATCAATGATATGCTCAGAAGGATTGTAAATAATGCAAAAAATTTGTTTTTCATGGTTATTACTTTTTAACTCCGCCAAATTTAGGATTATCACAGTACCAATCCAAACAAATCATCTACGTAATTTTACGTATTTTTTTGCTTTTCTATGCGAAAAATCACCATATCCGCCCCAAATCCGACAAAATGCGCCCGAGTTCAGCGGTCTTCCGCGTCGCCTTCTCTTGTAGGAAATTTTTGTCATGTAAAATTAAAAGCCTAACTTTATGAGTCTTGTGAAAACAACACATAACGGCCAATCAACATTTAAAAACCAAATAACATCTAACAGACAGACAATGAAAAGAATTTTATTTTCGGCAGCATTGACCTGCATCCTGGCAATGGGCGCGACAGCTCAGGAAATCACGAAAGAATGCAAAGAGCGGGCGGCCAAGCTCGTGGAACAGATGACTCTCGATGAGAAAATCGACTACATCTCAGGTGCCACGGACGGCTTCCACATCAGAGCCATTGACAGGCTCGGCATCCCTGAAATCAGGATGGCGGACGGCCCTCAAGGCGTAAGGAACAACACCAAGAGTACACTTTTCGCCTGCGGAGTAGCTGCTGCAGCGACATGGAACCAGACATTGGCATACCAGATGGGCGTATCATTGGGCCAGGACTCAAGAGCTCGCGGAGTGCACATTCTGCTCGGTCCGGGAGTAAACATTTACAGAAGCCCGTTGTGCGGCAGAAACTTCGAATATATGGGAGAAGACCCGTACCTCGCAGCCCGCACTGCTGTCAATTATATAGAAGGTGTTCAGTCCCAGGGCGTCATGGCCACCATCAAGCATTTCGCTCTGAACAATCAGGAATATGACAGACACCACGTCAGT
>ULXU01071061.1_pt1 | contig 10743 bp, 6 predicted proteins | sample 1961521 | NCBI WGS metagenome assembly ULXU01 (sample SAMEA4835845, study PRJEB28245) | human gut metagenome | biome: gut microbiome; material: fecal sample | place: Denmark | collected 2008
TGACAACATTGACAAACAAAATTACGTAAAGGCCATGACAATAGCACGTGACACCCACAATCAGATCGAATATGCCAAGGAGACCGGCCTTGAAGAAGGACTCGCGAAAGGGCGTGTAATAGGTCGTGCGGAGGGACTTGAAGAAGGACTCTCGAAAGGACGCGAGGAACGTAATCTGGAGGTAGCGATTAACCTGCTTCAGTTGGGGACGCCATGCGAAATCGTGGCGAAGGCGACCGGATTGTCCCTGGAGGAGGTTACTAAGCTTAAGGAAAGTCTCTGAGTACGCCAGCCTTGACAACATTGACAAACAAAATTACGTAAAGGCCAGGACAACAGCACGTGACATCCACAATCAGAGATGAAGTGTGCATGGAAATAGACGAAGCGAGGGCGCTGCGGAAGTGCAGGGTCCTCGCTTGGGAGTTATTGTTCTATGTCCGTTATATTAATTGCGGACTGTCTGAAAGGCAATTCAGGGAGTCTACTTGGACTGGGCAACGCCGTCAATGACGAGTTCACCGGTAGTATCAGGAACGAATCTGCCGTAGAGATTGCTGTGTTCAGGAGCGGTCTTGCCGGTCTGGGTTATGGTGTTTCCTGATTCGGTGATGTTATTGATAGACAACTTGCCAACATTTGCAGTACCGACTACTACACCTACTCGCCAACCACCATCGTCAGTGGATGTGAGAACGCAATTCTTTACTGAACAGTCAGAGATGGTGTGGTAGGTTGCAGGGTTACAGCCGGCATGGCCGATAATACCACCTACAGAACCTTTAGCTGAAATTGTACAGCCCTCTACTGAACATTTGGTAATATTGATATATGTGTCAACCGGTCCATCATTAGGTTTATTATAACCTGAGGTCCAACCGATTAGACCACCGACACGTGCGCCGCCAGTAGAAATTATTTCAGAATTCGTAAGATGACAATTATCAAGTTCAATCTTAGGCATGCTATCTACATTGCAGACAAATGCGCCAATACCCTGATCGCTGGTAGCATCGTTAATCTTAACACCATCCAATGTAAGGTCCTTGACAATGATTCCTGAATCACCTGCGAATCCGCCAGCAAACAAAGGAGCATTCAAGCCAGAAATGGTATGACCATTGCCGAGAACAGTCACGACACCGGCACCATGATAACCATCTACTTTAGCAGGCGTCCAGGTTTCACCCTCTTTCAGGACAATGTCTTTTCCAATTTCAATGACATTGTCACCAGAGCCTGCACTTGTAAATGCGGTAAGGGTTGCGCGGAGTTCTGCTGTCGTCATAACGACAGGCTTTGTGCCGCGGACAACTGTCCAGACATTGTCTTCAGTCTTGACTGACATATACCCGTCAGCTACGAAGTTCGTGTGAGGACCTTCGGATATACAATCGGCAGGATCGAAAGCTACAAACTGACCACCTGTTATGTTAATCTTAGCTGTTGCACGACTTGCATCCTGCATATTAAGCAAGAAGCTGGTACCCTGAGCATTAAGCATCGCAGTTTCAAACTTTCCACCGGCAACATTGACAACAGCTCTATCCATTACATAGATAAGGTTCGAAGTTTCCGGGTTAAGCTGCTTGTTGTAGAAGTAACCGCCATTGATATCAACTACTGCATCGTCATAAGCCCATATTGCCATGCGAAAACCATCAACATCCGAAGTCTCCTCAAGAGCCTTGACCTCACCCTCACCATTGATTGTAAGATGAGAATTTCCGGTCACATTGAAAACGACGGTAAAATTTCCATTAACCTGTGTCTTATTGACAATGCTATGTCCGTTAAGGTCAATGACAACATCCGTATCGCCGCTAAGAACCAGAGGATAATCTATTTCAATGTCATCAACGAGTTTCGCAGAACCACCGGTTGCAACCAATGCTTTCAACGACTCCACATTCTTGATATTGACAAGGTCAATGTCATTGTCCGGCTCATTGAAGATAGGGACGATCTCAACATTGAAGATTACCTGTGAAGTGAGGAGATTACCGAGAATGTTGGTGCGGTAGTTGTTCTGGACCGGAGTCTGAGGTGATGAAGCTGTGATAGCGTCACCCGTTGCAGGAATAAACTCAGCGGTAACATTGGAAATGTGTTTTTCGCCTTGCTTACCTACAGGGATGATGTAATTCATTGTCATCCAAGCATATTTGGTTCCATCTTTGATAACAAGCGGCTCAACAGGAATCTCAGCTTTGGCAAATGTGACTTTATCAGTAGCCAGGCCTTCGACTTTACCTTCAGCATTGAAAGTATCAAATACATTGGCAACGTCGGTAGCTGTAAAGGCGCTCTTTACAGGAACAAAGCCGGCGTAAGCAGCCTCACGGAGATCAGCAGTACCGAAGTTCACCTGTGCGAAAGGACGGTAAAGCTTGATGGTTTCTGTCAATGCACCATTGACTTTCAGCTCTTTACGGGTAGCGTAGAATGCGTCGCGGTTCTCGTCGTTGGCTTCAGCTCCTTCGTAAGAAATCTTGATGTTCTTCAAGTCGGTGACGTCGTAAGGCGCACCTTCGGCTGCCTGTGCCCAGAACACGAAATTGTACGTCTTGCCCTTTACGAGGCTGAATTTCACCTGAGTTTTCAGGTCAGTGAATGTGGCAGTCTTGTCGAGGTCGAGCTTGGTTTTCTCTGCGTCGTTCTCGTAAACTGACACATAGAGGTTCTTGGCCGTCTGACCATCACCAAGAGCCTTGGTCGCCATTTCGCCCGGCAATGCAGCCGTGAACGTCACGTCAACCATCTGTCCGTCAGGAACTTCCGTTACCTGTTCCTTGTTACAGCCGACTGCGAGAAATGTCAATGCAGCAGCTGCCAAATACTTAAATGTTTTCATATCAGTTATCATTATATATCGTTCTCAACAGATTTCAGTGAAAATTACTGAACTTTAGACCCATCAATTGTTACAGAAAGGTGCTCTGCATTCATACTGTTCTTGTTTGCCCAAAGTTTGGAACCGGTGTTCTTACCTTCAGCAAAACCATTGACCGTGCAGTTAGCAATTGTAAGAGAATACGTTGCATTATAATCATTGCCGATTTCAATGGCCGCTTTGCCTGCAGAACCATTATTCCTGTCATTCAATATGCAATTCTTCACAACAAGATTTGTCGGATTCTTACCATCTGCCCCGCCATAAAGAAGTATAGCCTTGCCATTAGTATTGAATGCACATTTGTCAAACGTAACGTCTGTGCCGCCCCATGTCCAAATTGAATACTGATCCGCCATCGTGTTCTCAAAGACGCAGTCTTTAAAAGTAGCTTTACCAAATAGTGTAAGTTTACCGGTTATAGTACAATTCTCGAAAACCAGTTCATCACATACGATACCATCATAACTACCCTCTCCTGCCTTAATCTTAAGGTTTTTGAAAGTAAAAGATGAACCGCGCTGATAACTGAGCATTCCGCCTTCTGCACTCGTTGATCCTGAAATAACATCCACAATCTGAGAGCCGTTGCCCACTATTGTAATATTTCTAGCCTTAACTCCCTCATGAGCCAATCCAGTTTTCAATACTATAGTTGAATTAGGAGCAGCCTGTATCTCAATAGGAGTACCTACAGAGCCATTGCTAATTACATCTTCAAAACCTTCCTGATTCGCAACAGGAGTTACGCCCGCTTTGGTCACGAAGTAAGAATCACCAATCTGAGTGGATTTGTAACCGTCTGCCACGAAGTTCGTATGAGGACCTTCAGATATACAATCGGCAGGATCGAAAGCAACAAATTGGCCACCAGTCACATTGATTTTCGCTGTCGCTCTATCATGATCGTAAATATTCAGCAAGAGACTGGTACCCTGAGCATCAAGCATCGCAGTTTCGAACTTTCCGCCGGCAACATTGACAACAGCTCTATCCATCACATAGATAAGGTTCGAAGTTCCCGGATTAAGCTGCTTATTGTAGAAGTAACCGCCATTGATATCAACTACAGCATCATCATAAGCCCATATTGCCATGCGATAACCATCGACATCCGAAGTCTCCTCAAGAGCCTTGACCTCACCCTCACCATTGATTGTAAGATGAGAATTTCCGGTCACATTGAAAACGACAGTATAATTTCCATTAACCTGTGTCTTATTGACAATGCTATGTCCGTTAAGGTCAATGACAACATCCGTATTGCCGCTGAGAACCAGAGGATAATCTATTTCAATGTCATCAACGAGTTTCGCAGAACCACCGGTTGCAACCAATGCTTTCAACGACTCAACGTCCTTGACAAGGTCAATGTCATAATCCGGCTCATTGAAGATAGGGACGATCTCGACATTGAAGATCACCTGTGAGGTGAGGAGGTTGCCGAGGATATTGGTGCGGTAGTTGTTCTGGACAGGAGCGTTCGGCGCGGACACAGTCACAGCTTCGCCGTTGTTCGCCTTGAAAGTCGCAGCAACGTCAATGTTGTGGGACTCGCCCTGTTTGCCGACCGGGATGAGGTAGTTCATCGCGAGTCTGGTGTAGGTCTTGCCGTCGAGTGTCTTGAGGACGTCCGCCGGAATCTCGGTCTCGGTCAATGAAACTTCGACTTTATCCTTTCCTTCTTCAGCGAAGGTGTCGAATGTCTTTGCCGCCTCAGATGCCGTAAATGAGCTGACTGCCGGGTTGAAGCCTGCCTTCATTGCGTCAGCATAGTCTGCGGTCGCGAAGTTCACCTGCGCGAAAGGACGGTAAAGTTTGATGGTTTCTGTCAATGCCCCATTGACTTTCAATTCTTTACGTGTAGCATAGAATGCGTCACGCTTCTCGTCATTGGCACCAGTAGTGTAGTTCTTCACCTTGATGCTCTTCAGGTCGGTGACATCATAAGGTGCACCTTCGGCCTGAGCCCAGAACACGAAATTGTAGGTCTTGCCCTTTACGAGGCTGAACTTCACCTGAGTTTTCAGGTCGGTGAATGTGGCAGTCTTGTCGAGGTCTCTAAGATGAGTTTTATCAGCATCGTTCTCGTAAACTGACACATAGAGGTTCTTGGCCGTCTGACCGTCACCAAGCGCCTTGGTCGCCATTTCGCCCGGCAATGCAGCCGTAAACGTCACGTCAACCATCTGTCCGTCAGGGACTTCCGTCACCTGTTCCTTATTACAGCCGACTGCGAGCAATGTCAATGCAGCCGCTGCCAAATATTTAAATGATTTCATAATGGTTAATTTTAGTTATGTTATTCTACTTTAGCACCATTTTCCCAGACTTTCTTAGTGTCAACGAAAACTACAGCTTGGGTTTCTCTCGTATTCGTTTTCGTCTCCGCATTATATCCCAAGTCACTGCTATATAACCTAGACCCAGTCAATTCACCTACGAGCACATTATCCGTTGCATCTGTCTTATTGAAATAAACGTAGTATTTTGCACCACCGGCAGAGGGATAAGCATCAGTTTTTAAACTAACAGCAGACTTAGTTGTCTCTCCTGCAAGAGCTATAAAATGGCAATTATTGAAAGTCACTTTATATGAAGACGTGGTTTTTTCTCTATATGTATATAAGAACTTGCCTGAAGCCTTGAATGTACAATTATCAAAAACATACTCATCTGCAGTATATGTCTGAAGATTATAAGCATTGGCAGACTCCTGTATGAACTGGCAGTTTTTGAACGATGCCTTCAGCCCCATATAAGCAAATTGTCCGACAAGAGTACAATCCTCAAAATAAAGGTCCTTTGCATGAGCAAAACCTTTGTAATCACCATTTGTAGATACTATTTTCATTTTTTTAAAAGTAGCAGACGCTCCTTTCAAAGAATAATCTGTACCATAATCATTTTTTACAGTTTCTTTACCAACTTTAAATGAAGTCTTATCGGCACCATTACCTATAAACGCAATGGACAAGTCCTTATCGGCAGCTACCGTTTTACCATATAATGCATACTCACCATCTGCAAGTTTCATATAAACGGATTCGCCTTTGGCTACAGTATTCAACGTTGTTTCAAGTTCAGATTGACCTGCTACGGAAACCGATGCGTCAACGACTTTCCACGCCGGTTTTCCATCGTAAGTCGTTTCTACTGATTTATAGCCGTCAGCTACGAATGAAGTTATAGCTCCCTTATTCTCATTAACATCAGAAGGGTTAAATCCTACGAAAACACCACCCTTGACAGAGAAGCAATTCACGGTAATATCATCAGCCTGATTCAAGACATATGGAGTTTTTCCCTCCGCATTCGGCTCCGCCGAGAATACTCCATCATTAATCTCTATTGTACAAGCATTTCTTGCATAGATTGTTGAATTACTCTTCCCATTGGCATCTTTCTCCACATAATAGGTGCCGCCATTTATAATGAGATGTCCACCATCCTCGACAAGGACGGCATTGTTATCCGCACCACCTTCACAAATCACATCACCATCTCCATTGATCGTAAGCATTCCTCGCACTTGAAGTGCTGCTTTGTTATTTTTATCTCCGTTTCTGTTCTCGAACTTCTTTCCGTTAAGATTCAGAACAGTTGAAACACCTTTCTTAATTGCAAGACCATAAGAATTTGGAACAACTGAGAAATCATCTTCAAGGGTCACCTCTCCTCCTTTTTCGATAGCACTTCCAACTGGATCATAAAACTCATTGCCTCCTTTAAATTCGCTATCTACGGTAACGTGCCATTCTGCGTCGAAAGTAAGCAAATTGCCAAGAATATTCGTTCTCATATTGCGCTTAATAGGAACATTGGCAAGATCAACAGTCGTTGACTTACCATTAGTAAGCGTAAATTTCGCAGATGCGGTTGTTAAACTTCCCAACTTAGATGCAAATACATAAGCTGTTGCAAGATAATCATAGTCAGTACCGCCTACAACAAGTTTCTCTCCAGTTATTGTCGCATTAGTTTTGTAAGTAACCTGATCAACAGAACCTGAATAAGCGTTGTCTTTATCTCCAAAAAGAGCATTAAATATATTAGGAACACCAGTCATAGAAATAGTCGACTCTTTAACAGATAATGCGTCCGCACGGTCAAATGTTTTTGAACCGAAATTAACTTGTGCTACGGCACGATACAATGTCACATTAGTCTTTTTTTTAAGTTCTGCTTCTGTAAGTGCAGGCAAATTAAGTTCGACAGAACTCCAAAATGCATCCATTTGGGGATCATTGGCCTTCACCGCATCGTAGTTGATTGTAACACTCTGGAGATTTTCAGTGTTGTAATATCCTGTACCTTTTGCCTGAGCCCAAAATGCGACATAATATCTCTGTTTTTTTACAAGAGTCATATTAAGAGAGGCTTTTTTCGCTTCCACAGGAGCATTATAGGTCTGAATAAGTTTGTAATCATTGCCCTCTTTGATAAACAATTGGCAAATGAGTTCATTAACAGATGCCGCATCCGAAATACCTTTGGTCACCATGGAAACACCTGGAACCTCCACATTAAATGACACTTCAGTAGTTTCCCCATCACTAGGGCCAACCTGCTCTTTCGCGCAGGCACCTGCCAGCACAGCCATTGCTGCGATAGCGAAAGTTTTGAATAAATTCTTGTTCATAGTTTTATTGATTATTTAATTTATATGTTTCGTTTAAGATATTGTCTATCACTTGATTATAATATTGAACTCACCTTCGAAGTCAGGGTCGATGGCGACTCCGCCGCCGGTATCCTGCATGAGGAAGCTGCCCTTGACGGTGGTCAGCATGCTTCGCTTGATAGGGACCTCTATCGGATTGGTCATTGACAGGCGGGTGCCTTCTTCGTCGAACAGGCCTACCGCTACCATGACGCTGGACTCCTTGCCGTTCACGAGAACGTAATCGAAGCCGAGCCGGGCATTGTGTTCATCTATCAATGTTATGTCCGAACGGAACTGGACGCCGAGGCTCGAATCGTTCGGCTTGTCGTCCCACATATTGAACTTGGACGGCATGTAGCCGGTGTAGTAGAAGACGACATTGTACTTCTTCAGATCGACGATCGGCGACTTGCTGTCTCCGTCGCCCTTGGTGTCGTCAGGAGCCTTGGTATCATCATCGGCATCCTCCGCACTCTTTGTGAGGTCGCCGGACACCTTGTCCTCGTTCTCCTTCTTCTTGTTCATCTCGGTGATGACCTTGGTTATGAACTCCTGGAGGTCAGTCGTTATGAATTCGAACTTGGCAAGCGGACGTTCCATATTTATGGTGCCGCTGACCGGAGGAAGCATCGAGCCGTAACGCGTGACAGTCAGTTCATTGTGCCCGACGAAAGCATCGCGGAAGTCATTGTTTCCCTCGTGCTCGCCCCTCATGGTAATCTCGCGGAAACTCCTCGTGTCGTAGAAATAATCCGCTGCAGTCCCCTTCTCGACGAAATCGGTCCAGACGTAGAACATGTAAGTTCCTTCGTCAATGTTGATGGTGACTTCATGGTTCAGGTCGGAGACATCCTCCTTGGTGAAAGTGAAGCGCTTGTACGGAACCTCGTCATAACCGCCGTTGCTCAGTTTTCTGTAAGCCTCTATGACATAGCGGATTTCGTAGTCCTTGCCGTCCTTGGAGACTCTGGTTCCCTGATTAAGGTCCATGACAAGGAACTGAGGCAATGCAGTATTGAAATCAAGTTTGAGCGTGGCATTGGCAGGAAGCTCTTCCGGCCATTCGTGGACCGCGCAGGATGCTGCAGAAAGCATCACCGCCAGAATTGCGGCCAATATTTTAACAGTCCTGTCTTTCATCGTTCCGCCCTCCTTTTCTTAAGATCGAAACTGTATGAAAATGATACTGCCGCGTGGTCGATTCCTACGAATGTAGTGTGACCGTTGGTGGCTTTCGGACCATTTTTCTCGTTGTAGAATTTGTCGTAATAGACATCATAGACTCCGGCGCCGATGGAGAATTCGACATTCCATCTCGGATGGCGCTTGGACAGAGGCATCCTGTATCCAGCTGCAAGGCCGCCGCCCCACAGAGGTCTGTCTCCGTCATATGTCTGGATACGCCAGTCACCTTTGGTGGCGTAGTTGAAGTATGCTGTTCCGAAGTGCGCTCCCACGAAGAGGCCGTCAGGCTTGCTGAACCACCAGCGCAGTTCAGGCTGTACGGCAAATGTCCTGAATTTCAGTTCGCGGCTGAAGTAGTCCACCGCAGAGTAGTAGATAGGGAGCTGAAAAGAAAGATGAGGCTATAATCGGCAAAACCAATCGTGATGAAATACAAAACCAAATGCGACTAAAGTTCGCCAGAAAACTGCAAAAACGAAATGTGACAGAAAAATCGCACACATCATACTCACAGAAATGGCTCTCAAACGTTAATTGAATACGTTTTGAGAGCCTTTCCAATAGAGTGTATCACCATCAGACATTCAACTCAAATTTGACTTCCTCACCTGCCAATAGTCGTTCAGTATTTAGCAGATTGTTTTCATAGATGTGGGCATTCCCCAAAAATAGGGTTATGGACTTCAATGGCAAGTCAATCTGTCTCGATATCAGATACAGATGGTAAATGTCAGACGGCAAGCCTAAACTTGCATCTGAACTGCGTTGATAAGCCGTAAGCACAAGTTCTCCATCCTCGATCTGGAACTGAACCAAAGACAGGCACGGTGCCTGATTGCTTTCAGCATCCGTTGCTCCGAGAAACAGCACATAGTTTTTACTGTTCCTCTTTTCCTTATTTATCTTGGCCACAAGCGGTGGCAGTTTCTCGAAGTATGTAGGATATGAGTTCACAAGGATAGGTCCGACATAGTCCCACCAAGAGATGCCGACTTCACGGTACTTCTCCACATTCCGCTCCCCGTGCGTAAACAAGTCCAGTTCACTCCTCAATTTCTTTCTTGCGAGGTTATGTTCTTCGAATATGTCAAGAAGGGCACCAGGGGTCAGAGACAGCTGCTGATTCAATAGGTATTTTATTGCCCCCTTCTTATTTTGCTGCATCTTCCCGTCCAACAGAATATGCTGTAAAATTTGATGATATTTGTTCATATTTGATAGATTGAGTCTTCTATATAGATAACTATCAGAACGCCTTTCAAATGGCTAAAAATGGCCGTTATTCGCCCCCCCCGACTTGTTCAAATAGGTTCTGTTGGTGCTGCTCCTCATAGTTGCATACCATCCATTCTTCTTGCTTCCTGCGTGATGTTTTCGACGCGCTTATTGTTCTCTCGATACGGTGAATTGTCCAGCCGTTTTTCTCGGCATACCTTTCAATAGGGCCATATGGGAACATTGTCAGCATGAATTTGCCCTTGACTGTTTCCAGCAAGTGAAGGAGTTCTTCCATATTTCTGTCTGAGAACACGCCCTCATAGTGACCACAGTCGCTGTTGATGTATGGAGGGTCAACGAAATGGAACGCGTCATCGCAATCGTATGTCTGGATTACATCGAGAGCGTTCCTATTCTCGATAGTGACATGTTCAAGCCGCCGGCATATCTGCTCGGTGAATTCGTCCTTGGCGTTCTGGACTTTCTTTGGCATACCACCTCCGAAGTCGTACCCGAAAGAGCCGTCCATCATTGACGCAAAAGACATCCTGCACAACGCCCAGACCGCCCAAGCACGTTGGGCTGGGGAGAAGAATTCCGGATAGGCATTTATGTGGGCCGCATGGGCGTGAAGGTCCCGGCTGTGCAGGGTCTTGTCAATCTCTGTCTTCAAGTCTCGATAATAGACCTGCGCCGTCCAATAGAAGTTTGTAAGCTCCATATTGATGTCATTTATGATCTCCGCTTCTACAGGAGACTTGGCGAACAATACGGCTGCCCC
>ULXU01050461.1_pt1 | contig 10738 bp, 9 predicted proteins | sample 1961521 | NCBI WGS metagenome assembly ULXU01 (sample SAMEA4835845, study PRJEB28245) | human gut metagenome | biome: gut microbiome; material: fecal sample | place: Denmark | collected 2008
AAAAATAGTTAGTCAGATTAGTATTCATATTGAATGTGTCATTTCGTTTTCCGGGTAGAAGAAGGATATGCTCTTTAGCACTAATTGGTGCATTGACAGAGCCGATACACATTAAGTGTTAGTAGTATTTATTATTATAGTTAAAAACGTTTTTGCAAAACTATGAAAAATATATTAAATACAATAGTCCTTTTAGAAATAATATTAGTAATGTGTGTTAGGCACACTGCTTCTTTTAAAAGGAATCTATCCTCGAGAATCCTTCACAAATCTTTATCTACTTATTCTTTAACGCTTACTAAAGACTTCAAGGGGAAAATAGGACAATGACGGTGAGACGCCTGACAGGCGGCGTGCCGCGGCGGACGTGGCCACCCCACGGCCTCGGGAAGTGGGAGGTGCCTGCCGGATACAAGTTCTCGCGGCTGCGAGGACGCAGGAGACGGTAGGAGGGCAGAACGGAGCGAAGCGGAGTGAGTTCCGCCGCCGCTACCCGCCTGCCGGCGCTAAATCATCGTCAATGCATTACATCCTTGCAAAATTGCAAAAGCCCCGGAATTGCCATTACAGCGCTCTGGGGGCCTTATATCTTAAAGTCAAAGTGTCAAAGATGGGAATCTAAATAAAAAAACTGCCGGGACCGGATGGCCCTGGCAGTTTTCAGTTATGAGAAGTAATCCTTAGAACTGGTACATAGCGCGGACGAAATTGGCGTCTTCTGGACTGGTTTTGGAATCGTCATTTGTGGTAGTGCTTCCATTGTAGCCATAGATCCAGTATGCATTCGTTTCAGAGTTGCTGTCACTTTCTGTGGACGACCAGTAATAACTGTCAAGCGCTGTTCCGCCATGCTCCGTAAGAACCGCATTGATAACAGGAGCTATAGCAAGAAAGCACTTCACTTCATCAGATGCAGGCAAGTACCATCCTTCACCCTTCTCAACACACCACTTGAAAGCAGGGAAAGAAGCAAGGCTATTATCGAGAGCCTTGACTTTTGCGGTATTGCCCTTGCCGTCAGTCGTGCTCTGTGCACCGGTGGTTCTGTTGCTTGTTGACCAGACATCTGCAGTCGTCTCATCCAGAGAGATGATCTTGCCCTTCAGCTTGCTCTCATCAACCCACACTACAACACCTTTGACCGAGCCTACCTCATAGTAATCTCCGACAGACCATTCCTTGGCAGGAGTCTGTACAGTAACCTGGCACACAGCCTTGACAGCACCGGCAGTTACGGATATTGTAGCCACTCCGTCAGCAACAGCCTTGACCTTTCCGTTCTGGCTGACAGTAGCTGCAGCCTCGGCAGAAGATGCCCATACCACAGAACTCAAATCTGCATCCGCAGGATCGAATGTCGCAGTAAGCTGCGCTTCACCACCAGGCTCGAGATTCAGTTCAGTAGCGCTCAATGTGATCTGTGTTACCTTTATTATTCTTTTGCTTACCGTAACCTTGCACTCGGCTTTCACGTCACCGGCCGCAACGGATATAGTAGCCTCTCCCGGAGCCAGGGCACTGACCTTGCCTTCCTGAGAAACTGACGCCACCTTGTCATTGGACGAAGCCCATACCACAGCGCCTACTTCAGCCTCAGCAGGAGAGAAAGTGGCAACCAACAGGGCCTCCTGCTCTTCTACAAGATTAAGAGAGGACTTGTCTAGCGAGACAGTCTCCACCTTTACAGGCTCCTTTACTACTTCTTCAGTTTTCGTTTCCTCTTTTTCGCAGCCGCATGCCAATGCAGCCAAACCGCAGAGCGCGGCGATGAATTTGAATGTTTTCATACTATAATAGGTTTTGTAATTTCGAAAATGCCCTTTTTGTAAATATATTATTTGAAAAAACTGTCTTCCAGCCTGTTATCCAATCGGAATCTTCACCAACGGCCCGGCTTTTCCTGAAGGATCGACGGCAACTGCCGCCACAATATATTTCTTTCCCTCCTCCTTGATGAATGCAAGCTCCTTCTTGTCCTTGTATCCCTTCATCTGCAGTGCTTCGATGGTGTCATAATCCGAATGCCCGTCCAGACTGGTGAAAGTGCCCACGAACCAATGCGTGGCAGACACTGACGGCTCCATGTCCAATTTTACCGCCTTCTTTCCCGCGTAAATCTCACCATAAATGCTCGCGTCAATGATTTCATAACTTACCTTTACGCTTACACTTGAACCCATCGGCATCTCCGGAGTCGTGAACTCCACCTTCGTGACGCCAGTCGTGGCACCGCCCTTGTAACCGAAAGCGTAAGCCACATACTTGGTCTTGGAAACAAGAATCTCAGTGGCATCCACCTCGTGGTAACCCTGGACAAGGAACGTGGATATGGAATTCCCCGCCTCAGATATCACCCAGTCCGTCAATTCCTTGTCGGATTTGAATTTGGAGAACGTCTCGTAGTCCATGCAGTCGGTGAAATAGGTCTCCTCATCATTGGACGGAGTGAACGCGATCTTGGCCCCGTTGAACTTCAGCTCGTAGAGACCTGTCTTGAATGTCAATGACGACTGCTCGGCAGCTGTAGTCCTGAAAGTCTTTTTGGTTACGCCAGTCGTGCCTGTACAGGACGGGTCCATACCGAAAGCGAAAACCACGTAATCCGTCTCGGCTTTCAGCTTCGTGCTCTCTAATGAACTGCTGCCTTTTTCCAGAAAATCCGTCACGGACTTGCTGTAACCCGCCATTTCATATATTTCCAGGGCACTGCGAATCAGTTCAGCATTGGACTGTATGATACCGCCGTCCCCACCATATTTCTCATATTCCTCCGCTGTCACGAAATCGCAGAAATAATAGCAGTCGCCGTCTGTCGGCGCCACAGAAATCTCCGCTGTCGTCGCCCCGACACCAGTAATGTCAATGCTGAAGGAACAATCCACGCTCTCTACTTTTCCAGTGCGGAAAGCAGACTTTACCAATGAATTGCCTGTGAGATAGTCCTCGCTGAAAGCAAATGCGTAGGCATAGTAGTCCGTTTCGCTCGAAAATCCGTCTTTTACAGCGGAAACCGCTCCGATGGATGCCTTGGACTTGGCGATGGCAGTATAATCGCTCTCGTACAGTGCCGCCACTTCCTGCAGGTGTTCTATCGCCGAACTGATCAGCGCGTCATCCGTTTTCAATGCTTCATAATCATCTTTGGAGATTACACCATAATAATATGGAGCAGTGTCTTTTGATGGCGTGATTTCGAGTTTTGCCGACCAGGTCGTGACATCTGAAGTCTTGATTTCGAACTCAACCGTCTTTTCCGGCTGAGAAGGCTCCGGCAGAGTCGATTCAGTCTCCTTCTTGTCGCATGAAAGCGAGATTGCTGCGCAAACAGCCAAGGCCAGTGTGACCTTGGCAGCAGATATTATGTGTTTCTTGCCGTTCATCATGGAACTTTAGAACTTGTACATGGCACGCACTAAAGTGTCTCCTTCCGGATTATCTTTGAAATCACCATAGCTGGTGGCAGTCCCATCAGATTTAAGATTGCCGTACAATGCGGCTGTCTCATCTTCCTCTCCTTCAGTGGATGACCAGTAGTAATCACTGATTTTTGTTCCGTTATGAGCCTCAAGCGTAGGATTTACCGTCGCTTTTGCATTCAGGAAATAATATACTTCCATGATTGCCGGGAAATACCAGCCTTCACCATGTGCAACGCACCATTTGAATGCAGGAAAAGCTGACAGCTCGGCATTGATGTCTTTTACTTTGTCTGTATTTCCTTTGCCGTCTTCTTCACTCTTTGCTCCAGTGTTGTATCCTCCTGTAGCCCAGATATCGACTTTCTCGTCGAGGGATATGATTTTCCCGTGCTCCTTGCTCTCGTCAACCCATACAACTACACCTTTTACAGAGCCCACCTCGTAGTAATCTCCGACAGACCATCCTGTAGCAGCGGCTTTTTTCTCGACGACGACTACCTTGCACTCGGCTTTCACGTCTCCTGCCGTAACCGATACAGTGGCCTCGCCCTCGGCAACAGCCTTGACCTTGCCTTCCGGGGATACGGTAGCGACTGTCTCGGCAGATGATGCCCATACCACAGAACTCAAATCCGCATCTTCAGGTGCGAATGTGGCCGTCAGCACTGCTTCCTCTTCAGGCGCAAGCTTGAGCTCAGTGGCGCTCAATGTGATGCTTGCCACCTTTACAGGCACAGGCTCTTTTCCTTCGTCATTTGTTTTGGAATCCTCTTTTTCGCAGCCGCATACAAACGCTGCAACACCGCAGAGCGCGGCGATGAATTTAAAGGTTTTCATAATCTATTGTTAGTTTGTTATTCTGTTAGTTCGTTGTCCGTCTTTTTGTAAATGTAGTGATTTTAATTTGGAATAACCAATAGATTGGCAGATTATTTTTGCGAAAAAATGCCGCCAGGATAATCCGAGCGGCATTAAAATGGTATAAGATAATGATTTAGTAAGGATTACTTAAAGTTTTTTCAGGACATAATCCGCCTTTATCTTGTCAATGATGCTGCACACGACCTTGAAAGTGCGGCTGTAATGACTGTAGTTTGCGGGAGTTATGAAATTTACGCGGCCCTGACGGAGAAGTTTCTCGGCTACCGCCTTTTTCTGCTTGTTTTCCGGATTATAGACGGCGATGGAGTGTCCGCCGAACATGCTGACGATTTTCATGCACGGAACGTCGGTCTCTCCGTCTCCCACATATATCATCTGCGTGAACGGAATCCTCTTCTTGTCTTCCGCCATACTCTCATTGACCTCCTTGGTGTCCCTCGCACTGAATATACCTTTATTTATCTTGAATATGAACTGTGTCTTCGCGGTGTAGTCCACAGCGATGCCCGGCCATTCGGCCTCTCCCTTGGAGTCATACAGGAACGAGCTCGCGAAAATGTGCTTGAACTCCTTGGCGAGCGGACAGCCCTCGATGATCTCCTTGAGACCGGAGGAGTTTATGTAGTGCTCCACCTTTACGCCTTGGCTGCGTCCATATTCATTGACAAGATCAAACCAGCTCTCGAGCCCCTCGAAAAGTTTTATGTCCTTTCCGAATTTCTTGAACTCGCTGCGCTTGAGCCTGATGCCCTTGGCTCTCGCCTCGTCGAACATCAGCTTCATGTAGGCGAGGATGTTGCTCGCGTCCTGTCCGGAAGCGATGCGGTTGCTTATGTCCCAGAATTCTTCAGGCGTCTTGCCGATGGCCTGGATGAATCCGAATTCCTGCATATTGCCCGGGGACAATGTCCCGTCAAAGTCGTAGATGAGAGCGACTATAGGTTTTCTTGTCATAGTCAATGCGCGACGGCTGAAAAAAATGAACAACAGAGCCGTCCTCCTTTGGCGAATATAGTGAAAAGTTATTACATTTGCGCAATATATGATGGTCAGGCATCTGGATTTTTTGTCACGGAAACCTGACGGGCTGTGATAACATAACCTATTAATAAATGGAACATTATTTCGCGCGTCTTCAGAACGCCATCAGACTGTACTGGGACAAACCGGCAGTTTGTAATTATAGAGGTGAAACATTCACTTACGGCCAGCTGGCTACACAGATAGAGCGGTTCCACATTTTCTTCGAGGCTTGCGGGCTGAAGAAGGGTGACCGCATCGCCATATGTGCCAAGAACACGGCCAGGATGGCTGTTTCTTTCCTTTCAGTCAATACTTACGAGACTGTGGTGGTTCCGATTCTTTCTGATTTCACGTCGGAAAGCGTAAATCATCTGGTGGACCATTCGGAGAGCCTGATGCTCTTCACCGACAGCGACATCTGGGCTAAACTCGACAAATCCAAGATGCCCTTGGTGAAGGCAGTAATCAGTGTCAATGATTTCACTCTCCTTTATGCCGACAATGATGATGTGAAAAATGCCTATGCGGCTATATCAGAGACTTTCGCCTCACGTTATCCTATGGGATTCACAGGAGAGAATGTCACATACAATACCGACAACTGGGATGACCTCGACATCATCAACTACACATCCGGCACGACAAGCGCGCCTAAGGGCGTGATGCTGACATACAAGGCATTGAGCGCGACCATCGACTTCGGCCAGAGATATATTCCGTCGTCAGACAAATTCACGATGGTGTCAATGCTGCCGATGGCCCACATGTACGGACTGGTATATGAATTCCTGTACCCTCTGTGCAACGGAACGAGCATCACATTCCTCGGCAAGACCCCGTCACCGTCACTGCTGCTTTCTGCTATGCACGACGTGAAGCCGTATCTTCTCATTACCGTACCTCTTGTGATGGAGAAAGTGTTCAAGAGCGCCATCAAACCGGTACTTGACAAGCCGGTGATGAAAGTACTGACAAGGATCCCTGGAATCAATTCATTGATATTCAAGAAGATCAGAGAGAAACTCCTGGGTGCCCTCGGCGGAAATCTCCAGATGATCATCATGGGCGGCGCACCTCTCAACCCTGAGGTGGAGAAATGGTTCAAGAGAATCGGCCTTCCTTATACTGTAGGTTACGGTATGACCGAAGCCGCTCCGCTTCTCGCTTACGAACCGTGCACATCATATGTTCCGGGCTCTTGCGGAAGGTCAGTGGACTGCGCCATTGTCCGCATTGACTCTGAAGACCCTCAGCACGTGGTGGGTGAGATTCAGGCGAAAGGTGACAATGTCTGCATCGGCTATTACAAGAATCCTGAGGCGACTGCAGCTGCATTTACGGAGGACGGCTTCCTCAAGACCGGCGACCTCGGCATCATCGACGCTCACGGCAATATCTTCATCAGAGGCCGCAGCAAGAGCATGATTCTCAGCGCAAACGGCCAGAATATCTACCCGGAGGAGGTTGAGGCTGTGGTGAACAATCAGGACTATGTGGTAGAGTCCGTAGTCGTGGACAGGGCCGGCAAACTCGTTGCTCTTGTCTATCTCGACGCTGATGCCATGAAGAAGGCAGGACTCGACGAGGAAACTGTCGCTGATCTGCATGAGACTATAAGGATCAATGCAAACAAGGCATTGCCGTCCTACAGTCAGCTCCAGAAAGTGGAAGTCGTGGACAAGCCTTTCGAGAAAACTCCTAAGATGAGCATCAAGCGCTTCATGTACAAATAGTTGTTTTTGGTGCAACGTATATGATTTTTTCTGCATCTAACATTTGTTGACTACTAACAGTTGAGTGAATTATGAACTGGAAGAAATTGATTGTACTTGCACTTCTTGCATTCTTTTTCCATCAGAACGCAGATGCGTTCCGTCCACAGAAACCGTTCAAGGCGGACATCTCCTTTTCGGCCGCATTCATTGCCGAGAGCAATGTTCTCCGAGACCGTTTTATGGGCGGGTATCTGTCTTATGATGACTTCTATCGTGGCTATTCCCCTGACGTGGAACACCTGTATGCTGAATATCTTCAGTTGCCGGCTGCTGCTGACGGGGATCCGATGTTCTCCTTGCGGGCTGATTTCAAGGTGCTCGAATGGCTTTGTGTAGGTGTGGATTTTTCATATCAGCACATTTGGGGCACCGTCTATAAGGGATTCAACCGCTATTCGGAACGGAAGGTAAAAGGAAACGTGTATTATGTGATGCCGGAAGTCAGGTTCGACTACCTGAGGACGAGGCTTTCCACATTGTCCTCTTCCTGCAGTCTCGGACTTGGAATCTATGACGGGTTCAAGAAGAAAGTCTATGCGGACTTCCAGTTGAGGCCCATCACTTATTCGATAGGTACCGTAGTTTACGGTAAAGTAGGCGTGACGGTCGGTACTCTTATGAATGGTTTGGAATTTGGTGCAGGTGTAAGGTTCTAAAGGAGGTAATGCTATGAAAATTAAAGTATTGATGGCGTTGGCCGTTTTGCCGCTTTTGGCTTTCGAATGTTGTGACGACACAGATACCTGGCAGTTCCGTTGCCAGCGGGGAAGTGAATTCACGCTTTATCCGCAGGACGTTCTCGATGAAGTGATAGGGGAGTCTCTGATTTCGCTGAATTTTGTCCAGAGAGTAATAGATACGCACAATGGCAATCCTTCCCTCGGCATACACTCCGTCAAGGACGGGACCGGTTGGGAGTATCTGGTGGAAAACAGGATCGAAAAAAGCGATACCATCTGGTTTGATGCCAGAAGAAGAATGAGGATACGCCGTTCGCAGCCCGGAAACAAATGGATCGTGACTCGAAAGGATGATTACGGTTACAATGATCAGCTGTATTCGTTTGAACTGAAGGCGGAACGCTGTGACAAGGACGTTGACGGCGCTCTCAAGTATCCGTGGCTTGTTACTGTCGAAGGCAGCCGTACCGAGAACTCGGATTATTCAATGACCTATTCAGTGCCGGCTCCAATGAAAGTCAGATGGGGCAACATGCTTACTTTCAGCAGCGAAGATATCATGCCGGAAGGCAAACTGCTCATCTCTTTTTACAAGGAAGGCAAGAAAATCGACTGGATAAATGCTGACTATGCAGCAGACGGAACAAAGTACGAGACTTCATTGAACAATTAGAAACGGCGTTGCCGTCAATGAACAATGTCGTAAGCTCCGAATCATGACTGACAATTTGTCACGACAATCACATTGGAACATTATTTGACCTTTCATAGACCGTCCGGTATGCCGGGCGGTTTTTTGTTGTGCCGCCGCATTGACCGGAAAACATTGAAATTTAAAATTTAAAATATCATGGCAGAGATTAAAGGTAAAATCGGCGTCACTACGGAAAACATCTTTCCGGTGATCAAACAGTTCTTGTATTCGGATCACGAGATATTCCTCAGAGAGCTTGTGGCCAATGCTGTGGATGCCACAGAGAAAATCAAGGCACTTGCTTCTTCCGGAGACTTCAAAGGTGTGCTCGGAGAACTTTCAGTCAGAATCGAACTCGATGAGGACAAGAAGGTGCTCAAAGTCATTGACCGTGGTATCGGTATGACCGAAGAGGAGATCGACAAATACATAAACCAGATCGCGTTCTCTTCAGCAGGAGAGTTCCTGGAGAAATATAAGGACCAGATCGGCAACATCATCGGCCATTTCGGTCTCGGATTCTATTCTGCATTCATGGTTTCCAAGAAGGTGACCATCGAGTCATTGTCCTGGAAAGAGGGTGCGAAACCGGTCATGTGGTCTTGTGACGGCAGTCCTGAGTATGAAATGTCAGAGTGCGACAAGAATGACAGGGGTACTGTCATAACATTGTACCTGGATGACGATTCTTCAGAGTATGCCGCGAAGGGCAAAATCGAGCAGCTGCTTAACAAATACTGCAAGTTCATGCCGTTCCCGGTCGTATTCGGCAAGGAGCAGGAGTGGAAAGACGGCAAATATGTCGATACTGACAAGGACAAGGTCATAAACAGCGTGGAGCCTCTGTGGACACGCAAGCCGTCAGAGCTCAAGGAGGAAGACTACATGAACTTCTACAAGGCCCTGTATCCGACTTATGAGGAGCCTCTGTTCTATATCCATCTGAATGTGGACTTCCCGTTCCATCTGACAGGTATCCTTTATTTCCCTAAGATCAAGGAAAGAATGGCTATCGAGAAGAACAAGATTCAGCTCTATTGCAACCAGATGTTCGTGACCGACCACGTGGATGACATTGTCCCGGACTTCCTGACGCTGCTTCATGGTGTGATCGATTCTCCGGACATCCCGCTGAACGTCTCCAGAAGCTACCTGCAGAGCGATTCCAATGTGAAGAAGATTTCCGGCTACATCACCAAGAAGGTGGCTGACAGGCTGGAAGAGATCTTCAACAATGAGCGCAAGTCTCTGGAGGAAAAATGGGACAACCTCAAGCTCTTCATCGAGTACGGTATGTTGTCAGACGAAAAGTTCTGCGAAAGGGCAATGAAATTCGCTCTCCTGAAGAATACTGACGGCAAGTTCTTCAGCCTGGAAGAGTACCGCAAGGCTATCGAAGGCTCACAGACAGACAAGGACAAGAAGGTCGTTTATCTGTATGCTACTGACACTGATGCCCAGTACACCTTCATCGAGGGAGCCAAGAATAAGGGTTATGACGTGCTGCTGATGGACTGCGAGCTGGATTCACACTTCGTAAGCCTGCTCGAGAGACAGATTCCTGACTGCAGGTTCTGCCGCGTGGACTCAGATGCCATCGACAACCTTATCCCTAAGGAAGACAGGACCAGGCCTGAATTCAGCGAGGCTGAGAAGAATGACATTTCCGACCTGTTCAAGGCAGTGCTGCCTAAGGGCTACGAATATATCGTGACGGCAGACAATCTCGGCAAGACCGGCGAGCCTATCCTCATCACACAGAACGAGTTCATGCGCCGTTACCGCGAGATGAGTTCATTGGGCGGAGGAATGAATTTCTACGGTCAGTTGCCGGTATCGTACAATATCACTGTCAATGCTGAGAATCCTCTCATTGAGAAGATTCTTGAGGCCGAGAAGGCACAGGTGAAACCTTTGGAAGCCGTGGCTGATGCTGATCCGGAAATCGTAAAGGCAGGTGAGGCCAAGGATGCTACAGATGAGCAGAAGAAGGCTGCTGAGGATGCCAAAAATGCCGCACGCGAGGCCAAAGATGCTGCATACTCAGTACATAAGGCTGATATCGAGGCATTTGCATCAAAGAATGAAGTGCTCCAGCAGATTGCTGACTTGGCGCTTCTTGCCAATGGTCTGCTTAAGGGCAAGGCTCTGAGCGAGTTCATCGCACGCAGCCAGAAGGTCGTAAGTGATGCATATCTGAAATAAGTGTAACTCTGATAAAGAGTTGTAAATAGAGAGAGACTCCCGCATCGGCAGGAGCCTCTC
>ULXU01009603.1_pt1 | contig 10678 bp, 6 predicted proteins | sample 1961521 | NCBI WGS metagenome assembly ULXU01 (sample SAMEA4835845, study PRJEB28245) | human gut metagenome | biome: gut microbiome; material: fecal sample | place: Denmark | collected 2008
CTGGCTTTTTACGATACTCCAACTTATTCAAACTCAATCGTTCCAGGTGGCTTACTCGTCAAATCGTAGAATACCCGATTGACTCCGCGCACCTCGTTTATAATTCTGCTCATTACCGTCTGCAATACTTCAAACGGAATCTCAGCGGACTCTGCTGTCATGAAGTCGACTGTGTTGACGGCACGCAGTGCCACAGCATAGTCGTAGGTACGCTCATCACCCATAACGCCGACGGAGCGCATATTGGTAAGGGCGGCAAAATACTGGTTTGGCATCCAGGACGGTGCCACGCCGTTCTCTTTCTTGTAAGCTGCAACTGCCTTGTCCACCTCATCACGATAGATGTAGTCGGCATCCTGCACGATGCGGACCTTCTCAGCGGTCACCTCGCCGATGATACGGATTCCAAGACCCGGACCCGGGAATGGCTGACGGAAAACAAGGTTTTCCGGAATGCCAAGCTCAAGACCTGCCTTGCGCACCTCGTCTTTGAACAGGTTGCGAAGCGGCTCGATGATCTCCTTGAAATCAACGAAATCCGGCAGACCGCCTACGTTGTGGTGGGACTTGATGACAGCCGATTCGCCGCCAAGACCGCTCTCTACCACATCTGGGTAAATCGTTCCCTGTGCAAGGAAGTCCACCGCACCGATTTTCTTTGCTTCTTCCTCGAAAACACGGATGAACTCCTCGCCGATAATCTTACGCTTCTTCTCCGGTTCCGTAACACCGGCAAGCTTCTTATAATAGCGCTCCTGCGCATTAACGCGGATAAAATTCAGGTCAAACTGACCGTTTGGACCAAATACGGCTTCCACCTCGTCGCCCTCGTCTTTTCGCAAAAGACCGTGGTCAACAAAAACGCAGGTGAGCTGCTTTCCGATTGCACGGGACAAAAGACCTGCTGCAACGGAAGAATCTACGCCGCCGGAAAGTGCAAGCAGCACCTTGCCGTCGCCAACTTTTTCCCGGATTTCCTGAATTGTATGCTCCACAAAAGAATCCATACGCCAGGTGCCGGCACAGCCGCAGACACCGCGTACAAAGTTGTGCAGCATCTTGGTTCCCTCCTGCGTATGAAGCACCTCCGGATGGAACTGGATTGCATACAGATTTTTCTCACGGTTTTCAGCCGCTGCAACCGGGCAGTCAGCCGTATGCGCTGCAATCGAAAATCCCGGTGCTGTTTGGGAAATATAATCAAAATGGCTCATCCAGCAGATGGTTGTCGGAGATACATCGCCAAACAGCGGTGAAGTTGTGTCTACAAACACCTCTGTCTTGCCGTACTCGCGTACCGGAGCTTTCTCCACCTTGCCGCCAAGCACATGCATCATAAGCTGCGCACCGTAGCACAGACCGAGTACCGGAATTCCCAGTTCAAACAACTCCTTGGAATAGGTCGGAGAGTTCGGCTCGTAACAACTGTTCGGACCACCTGTCAAAATGATTCCCTTTGGATTCATCGCCTTGATCTGGTTAATGTCTGTTTTGTAGGAATATATCTCACAGTAAACATTGCATTCCCGGACACGCCTTGCAACAAGCTGATTGTACTGTCCGCCAAAGTCAATGACAATTACTTTTTCGTTATCCATTGCTTCCTCCTGTATCAATTCATTTGTTCCTATTATAATGTAGGATTTCTGCGTTTACAAGGCGTTTTTAATGAAATTGTACAAAATAAGCGGTCACCACTGTTTTTCTAGCGATTTTCTTTAAACAGCAGTCCGAAAATTCCTCGCACAAGCGGTCCTGCAAAAAAGATTTGCCAGCACATCGCCATCGGGAAATTCAAAACCGTTGTCTCAAACCACACCGCAATCACTTCCGCTCCCGGATTCTTAAAAAGAATTGTCGCAGCAAGGCTCATTGCCGGGCACATCAGACATACGGTGATGGCAGAGATTGCTAAAATGACCATAATCGGCTTGTCCTCACCGGGTGTCACGATACGGAATGCCAGCTTTTTCGACAGCCAGCCAAATAAAAAGAAATCCAGCACAAATGCAAGCGGTGCCATAATCACAAACTCGTGGAACACTAAAAGAAACACCTCATTTGTCATTCCGCCCTTGTTTAAGGCAATGTTGTAGGCAATCATGACATACACCATGACACAGACCATAAGAATGGTAAAAACTACTTCCTGAAATTTTGTTTTTGGCATACAATTTTTCTCCTTTGAATGAAATAAAATTAAAAAACAGCCGAAGGACAATCGCTTCTTGCGATCGCTCTTCGGCTGCACGTCGTGTTACTATCATAGCAAAGAATAGCACATTATGTAATTGTTTATATTTCACAAACTTTTCGAACTATTTCTACAACTTATGCCTACTTATTACAAAAGGCAATGGTTTCATTTCTAAACATCGTTATAGTGATGCTTTTTCATGACAAGGATGACAACCACTACTCCCGCTACCGCAACAAGCACTACCACTGCTGCCATCACCGGAAGCACGGATGTTCCCTGATACGAAACGGAATTGATATCAAAAATTTCCACATCTGCCGTTCCGATTTCAACGGTCTCTGCCGCCTCCTCTTCCCCTGCAGTAACACTGCCGCCTAACGACTCTACCAAATCTTTATCGGCGGTGAGCTGATCCATCACTACCGTGCCGTCAGCCAGACGGAAATTTACCTGCGAAAGGTCAATATTTGCTTCGTTTGTTCCGACTGAATTCCACCAGGAACCATATCCAAAATACAGCGCATCCGCACCGGAAAGCCACTCAAGCACCGGAGAGAAATCAGATTCTGCCGTATAGTCTCCTGCACCGGCATTCGGGTCGTCAAGAATACTCTGGTCATAGCATAACACATCATCCGCATATACCGCGAAACCGGAAGGATTTACCTCAATCCGCATCTTAGCGCCATCCTTGATATAGTCGGTGACAAGTGTATAGTTAAACAGGTTTGCATCAAAGTAACCGCCGAATCCGGCACTGTTAAAGCCAAGATAAGAGCCCGGAGAAAAATAGAATTTTCCATCATAGTCTCCGCTTCCCACAAATGCAAAGATAGCACCTAACTCATGAACTTCCCAGGTCGGTTTTGCATAAAACTCCAACACAACGCCCTTTGAGGTATCTTTTCCCTTGAATGGATTCTCGTACGCATAAACCGGGCCAAATTCTCCGCTGGTTTCTGCATGTAACGACAGGTCGATAACGTCCACATCCACCATATTTCCGGTCGGGATTTCAATTCCGGCGCTCTCTGCCTCGGTTTCCTCTTCTACGGCTTTTTCGCCTTCCACACTTTCCGTCTCTGTTGCAAAGACAGGGGCTGCGCTTATAGCGGTGAGCACTCCTGCAAGCAATACTGCCAGTAATCTCTTTTTCATCGCAATCTCTCCTTCCCTGCCTATAAATTGGTAAATGCGTCTGACTGCTGCTTTAAGCTGGCAACAACCTGAACACTTGATTCCACATTCTGATATACGCTGTTGATTTCGCCTACAAGTTTCGATGTACTGTCCGCAGAAGTATTAACCCCCTGGCTGCACTCGCCTACTGATTTTGAAATTTCATTCATCTGATCCATCAGCAGTGAAATATGTCCGGTCAGCTCCTCCATCTTCTTCTGGCAGTCATCCATTGCCGCGCTGACTTCCTCTGCGTCCTCCCGGTACTGTTTTCCGGAAACAGCGTAATTGTCATAATCCGGCAGAATTGTAGAAGAAATATACTGCATGATTTCGTTTGCATTGCTGCTCAATTCGTTTACGGCGCTGACCACGATTCCGTTGATGTTCTGAATCTTGTTTGCGGTCTCCCTGCTGCTGTCCGCAAGCTGTCTGATTTCATCTGCAACAACGGCAAAGCCGCGTCCTACTTCTCCCGCACGCGCAGCCTCGATGGAAGCATTTAATGCCAAAAGGTTCGTCTGGCTTGAAATGTTCAAAATTTCGTTTGTCAGCTCATTGACCTTCTCCACACTCTTGCTGTTTTCGATTGCCTGATTGAGTTTCTCAAGGCTGTTCTCCATCATTTCGCCCGTTCCGGTCTTGTTGGCAGCCGCAGTCTGCTCTAAGACTTCCGCACGCTTGCGCATCTCTAAGGTATGTTCGTGAATATCATTTGTCACATCCGCTACATCCGTCACATCTTTTCCAACAGAAGCTGTGCTCTCGTTGATACCGTTGATGGTAGATGCCACCGTATCCATGGTCGCTGCAATTTCTTCCATCGCAGCCGAAATATCACCGGAGTTCTCATTTGCCAGAGAAATGCTTTCATTTACCTGTCCAAATGCATTATCAAGGTTGCCGGACGAATTGACAATCTGACCCATGATATTCTGTAATGTCTGGATAAACAAATTGACACCCTGCACAAGATGTCCCACCTCGTCTGCCGTCTGTACCGGAATTCTCTGTGTGAGGTCTCCGTCCTTATCGTTGATTCTGCGGATAATCTCACGAAGTTTTTTCTCATAATGCTTTGTAGGAACCACAATCGTCATAAATACTGCAAAGACGCTGACTGCAAACACGATTACCATGATAAGAAGCATTCCGCCTGCGATAATCACGGCATTCTGGTAAATGTTGGTCTGCTGTCCTTTGGCAAGTCCAAGATTGGTCTGTTCCTGCTCCACAAGTTTTTCAATCTCATCGTTGAGCTGGTTAAAAATCTCTGTCAGAACACCGTTTACCTGCGCTGTCACCTCGCGGGTATTGTTCATTGCACTGAGGCTTAACGTTGCATCATAATTCTCCATATACTGATTGAAGTAGTTGGACAATTCCTCATAAACCGCACTGTCCTGTGTCAGTTTATTATAATTCTCCAGATAAGCATTGGTTGTTGCCACCGCAACTGCAATCTGCTCTTCCACTTCTTTTTTATCTTCTTTTGTATCCATGACGCTGTGTGTCAGCAAAAGCTGTTGCAGCTTCTGTACATTCGACGAAATGGCATCGAGTGTAATAATGACCGGCACCTGTTCCCCTGCAATCTGGTTGCCCAGTGCACCGAGCTGTCTCAACGAAAACAGTCCCAGAAAAGAGGAGCCGATTCCAATGACAGCAATCAAAAGCAGTGGAAGCACAACCTTCCCTTTCAAACTTTTCATATCCAATCCTCCTTGTTTTGCGAAGCAAAATCCGAGTTCCTTTGAACGAGGAGAGGATTTGCCTCCTTGTTTTGCGAAGCAAAATCCAATTTTACAAAGTAAAATTTTTCCTCTGAACGAGGAGAGGATTTGCCTCCTTGAAAATAAAAGTTTTTCTGCTGTCATTTTACCATTTTTTTACAGTTTTTTCTACCCTTTCATCTGCATTTCGCCATATTTTTTTAGTTTTTAGTATAATATTTTAGTTTTTTATCTATATATTGTGTCAGTCCACACTTTTTAAGGATTCTGTCATGCTGATGCTGTCAATTTTTCTGCGCATGACGCGGTTTACAAACCATGCAAATGCCAGCGTCAAAAGGACACTGTAGCAGTAACTCACCGGGCGCACATGCACATCAAATGCCACAAGGTCGATGTGAATCTGGCTCATGACAAACCGGTGCAGGAAGTATCCGAGCAGCAGTCCAAGCAGTGACCCCAAAAAGGTGAGCACCGTGTTTTCCCGGAATACATAAGAAGCGGTTTCTTTTTCATAAAATCCCAGCACCTTAATGGTCGCAACCTCCCTGACGCGCTCCGTGATGTTGATGTTCGTCAGGTTATAAAGCACGATAAAGGCAAGCCCCGCCGCACACAGAATAATGACGATTACGATTAAATCCATACTTCTCATCATATTGGAAAACCGCTCGAGCATATCCTCGTTGACCGTCACCGCTGTCACGCCGTCGGTATTCATTAATACCGTAGACAAAAGGTGCACATCCTGACCCTCTGCCCGGTTCAGCCAGATGGTTTTGCACGCCGCCTGCTCCCCCGTCTCCAGTTCATACGTCTGCGTGCTGATAAAAACGTAATTGTAAACAAAATTCTGGAAAATGCCGCTCACCGTAAGCTCCATCTCCTCCTGATTTCCGTCTACAATTGTCATTGTATCTCCGACACTGATATCATAATCCTCGGCAATCTTATGCGAAATGACCGCCTCTTTTTCACCCGGAAGTGCTATCGGCTTCTTTTTCACCGTATGAAGATTTAAAAATGGGGTAACATCCATTTCCGTATCGATAATTTCCAGATTGATGGATTTGGTCTTGCCACCCGCCTTCAAATCCACCGATTTTTCCATGACCGGCGCATACGCGGCAATCCCTTCGATTTTTTCTAATTCTGTGCAGAAATCTGCATCCACGGCATCCTTTGTATGCACAGACATATCGTAAGTCTCGATTTCCGTGTACTGCTGTGTTGCTACATTTGTAATTGAATCTCGCACTCCAAATCCGGTCACAAGAAGCGCCGTACATCCACTGATTCCGACAACCATCATGAAAAACCGTTTTTTATAGCGGAAGACATTCCGCACCGACACCTTCTGTAAAAACTTAAGGCGTTTCCAGATAAAAGGGATATGCTCGAGCACCACACGTTTTCCGGCTTTCGGTGCTTTCGGACGCATCAGCTCCGCCGCCACCTCCGCAAGTTCTTTTCGACAGCAGAAATACGTGGTTCCGACCGAGCAGAGAAGCGACACGGTCAGCGAAATTGCTGCCATTTTCCAATCAAATACGTAGACTAACGTATCCACCCGGTATATCATTCCGTACGCATACCAGATGACCTTCGGGAAAAACCAGGTTCCCAGTGCAAATCCAAGCACACAGCCCGTCACAGCCGCCGCTCCGGAATAGAAAAGGTATTTTGCCATGATGCTTCCCTCTCCGTATCCGAGCGCCTTTAACACTCCTATCTGCGTCCGCTGCTCCTCCACCATCCGGTTCATGGTCGTGATGCACACAAGTGCCGCCACCAGAAAAAAGAACACCGGAAAAACGTTTGCAATGCCGTCCACAATTCCGGAATCGCTCTCAAAGCATACATATCCTACATTTGTATATCTGTCAAGTACATACGCGGTCGGCTCCTCTAACTCCTCAAGCGCCTTTTCCCCATCCGAAATCTGTTCTCTGGCATCTGCAATCGCCGTCTCATACTCGGTCACGCCTTCCTCGTACTCTTTTTTTCCATTCTCATATTTTTCTTCTGCATCCGCAAGCTTGGCTTCCTTCTCCTTTAATTCCTTCTGTCCATCGGCAAGCTGTTTCTTTGCCTGCGCAAGTGCCGCTTCGCCATCTTTGACCTGTTGTTTTGCCGCTTCTATCTGCTTTCTGCCGTCTGCAATCTGTTCCCTGATTTGCGCGAGTGCCGCCGTCGGATTGGACATATCAATCCCGTCTAAGAAAGCTCCCATCCCTTCTGCATCACTGCCCAGGGACGTTCCATCCGCGGCAATACTTTCCGCAGAGATGCTTTCGCCCGCAAGTACCTTGGAGACAAGTACTCCCATTGCTATCTCCACCTGGTCTAACTGCGCTTCTTTTTCTGAAATCTTTGTCTTCGCATCAGCAAGCTCCTGTTCCTTTGCCGCAAGCTCGTCCGGCGCCGTCTCAAGCTGTTTCTTTGCCTCAGAAAGCTGTTTTTCCCCGTCCGAAATCTGCTCTTTTGCATCTTCTAACTGTTGCCTGGCATCTGAAAATTTTTCATCCGCCTCCTGCTGCTTCTCGGAAAGTTCCTTTTTCCCATCGGAAAGCTGTTTTTCTGCATCCGCTAAAACCGTCTCATAGCGCTCCTCTGCAAGCGTCTTTGAAAGTGTCTCCCAGTCTTTTGTTTTCCGCTCGATATAATCCTTGTAATCATCACTATACATCGGGAAATCCGCTGCGAACTTCACATACACTTCCGTGTAATAATCTACGTCGAAGCCCTCCGGCAGCAGATAAAAGAAACCGTTCACGCTTCCATTTCCAAGCGAGGTATTTCCGCGCTCAAACTGTATGTAAAGCGGCGACTGCACTGTTCCTACAATTGTATACTCTTCATTTTTAAACCGTGCCAAATCATCCTTTATGTTTCCTTCCGAGAGCACAATCTTTTTTCCAATCTTTGACGCATCGTAGAGGTTGGCATCCACGACACATTCGCTGTCGTTTTCCGGGAGTCTTCCCTCCACCACCACAATCTGGTTGACCTCCGACGGAATGCTGAGGGCTTTTAACACCTTTTCATTTCCACCGTCTCCCTGACAGAGAATATCAAAGGATATGCCTCCCTCTGCTGCCCACACATCCTCCTGTTCCCGGAATTTCTGCACTTGCTCCTTAGAATATCCTACCGTGGATAAAATCCGGTAATCGTAAAAATGATTTTTCCGCAAGTACTGCTCTGTCGTTTTTATCATCGCAGGCTGTGTCACCTTAAGTCCTGCAAAAAATCCCACTCCGAGCGCTACAATCGCTAAAATTGCCAAAAAGCGCCCAAGGCTTTGTCCTATTTCCCGAAATGTTGATTTCCAAATTTCTGATTTCATCCCAACCTACCACTCAATCTCTGAAATGTCCACAATGTGCTCATTTTTGACCATATCCACAACCGTGCCGCTCTTGACCGTGATAATGCGGTCTGCCATCGCCGTCAACGCCTGGTTATGCGTTATCACGATTACCGTTTTTCCCTTTTTACGGCAAGTATCCTGTAAAAGTTTTAAAACTGCCTTTCCGGTCTGATAGTCGAGTGCCCCTGTCGGCTCATCACAGAGAAGCAGCTTCGGGTTCTTCGCAAGCGCCCGCGCGATTGCCACGCGCTGCTGCTCGCCGCCCGACAACTGTGCCGGGAAGTTCGTAAGACGCTCGGAAAGTCCCACCTCACAAAGCACCTCCGCCGCATCAAGCGGCTCCTTGCATATCTGCGCCGCCAGCTCCACATTTTCCACTGCGGTCAGGTTCGGCACGAGGTTATAAAACTGAAACACAAATCCGATTTCGTAGCGCCTGTACGCCGTAAGCTGCCTTTTATCGTAACCGGATATCTCCTGTCCGTCCAAAAATACGCGTCCGCTCGTGAGCGTATCCATCCCGCCTAAAATATTTAAAATCGTTGTTTTTCCGGCGCCGGATGCCCCGACGATAACGCAGAATTCCCCCTGCTCTATCTCAAAATTCACATCATGAAGTGCCTCTATCTCGAGTTCTCCCGTCTTATATATCTTTCCCACCTGCTCAAATGACACAAATGCACTCATTCATTTTCCTCCTGCCTGGTTTTTGCCTGTCATCTCTCTTGTAGTTCAAAAGTACTCCATTCATTTTTCTCTATGATAACACATCAGCCGCAATTATTCGATACCAAACACCGGAAAGGAACAAAAGTGTGCTGCGCATTCTGCCCGTAGAGTAAAAAAGCCACCATATGGATTCCATATGATGACTCTTCCTTCTAGTGCATATGCTGGTGTGCATATTTCTCTCTTGTGGCAAGTCCGCCGCGGATATGACGCTCCGACTTATTGACATCAAGAATTTTCCTTGCCTCCTGGGCAAGCGCAGGATTCACCTGCACAAGGCGCTCGGTGACGTCTTTATGTATGGTCATGACGAATTGGAGCTGTTTTTATGTTACTGCTCATGTTGTTTCCGTTTAATTTGCTTGCCAAATCATTGTTTTCTTGGGAATTCTCTGTTCTTTCAATCAACACAGCTTCATCCAGTCCTAAATCACCAATTAGCCGAAGGTAAATATCAACATTCCCTTCCTTGTCCACTTCGATTTTCTGAATCAGGCGCTTCAACTGTGCATTTGTCATTTCATGAACATCTGTGATATCCTCCAGTTGCTTGAATGTGCTGTTCAAAATTGCTTCCAGTTGTTCTCCCTTGGTCAGATGATAAGAGACCATTTTCAGTTCATTCTCCAACCGTTCAATCTCTTTTCGCATCCCACCGATTTTCTTATTCAATTCCTCTCTGGAAATCAAATCATCGGTATACATATCCATGTATTTTTCACGAGATTTGCGAAGCCTGTCCAATTCTGTATTTAGCTGCTTTTCGTACTCAATATTTTCATCTTTTGCTTTGTATACTCGCTGAAATTCTTTAATCACATAATTGATTACTTTTTTCTTCTTACTAAGAATCTCCTGAAAATAATCCTGCAGCGCCTGGATCAGTTCTTCCTCATCTACCGTCACAGCATTCGGGCAGCTATCTGCCCCTTTCCCATTATGCCCGGAACACACCCAGCGCACATAGGTATTCTTGTATTGGCGAACCGTTCTGCGAAAAGACCAACCGCACTCCTTGCATTTAATCAGTGTGGAGAATAAATATTTGTTACTCTGTCGCTCATGCGTAATTTTGAAAGAATCATGACGGCCTTTTAAAATATCCTGTGCTTTATCAAAGACTTCATCTTCAATAATCCGAAGTTCCGGTCGAAGCGTAACAAGCCATTCTGATTCATCCTTTTCTTTTCTCTGACCGGTCAGAAAATCTGCAATCTCTTCTTTGCCGTTGATAATTTTCCCGGTGTATATCTCATTAGTCAAGATTCGGCAAACGGAGTTCTGGCTCCAGTTGTTGCCACGCTTGGTCTTGATGCCTCGTTCATTGAGCATATTCGCAATCTTTGATCCGCCATAGCCTTCCTCTGTATACCACTGAAAAATCTGCCGGATTGCCATTGCCTCGTTCTCATTGATAGAAAGGTTAAAATAGTCTCCAATCGTCTTATCATAGCCAAAAACGAT
>ULXU01061617.1_pt1 | contig 10649 bp, 8 predicted proteins | sample 1961521 | NCBI WGS metagenome assembly ULXU01 (sample SAMEA4835845, study PRJEB28245) | human gut metagenome | biome: gut microbiome; material: fecal sample | place: Denmark | collected 2008
TAGATCCTAGTATTATAGAAAGAACTGAGATAATTGTCAAGACAAACCAGCCTCTGATTTTTGCTCTTGCACAATAGATACTATCAACAAGACTTGTTGTTCCATCTACTATTATGTAAATACCAAATATTATTTTAATCAGATCTTTAAATTCATTAGGATATGACAATGTAAAAGCACCACATATTAATAATGCTATTCCTAAAATAAGTAAATGTCCACCAAAGAAAAATCCACCAGCAACAAAAGCCATTATTAGCGTTAAACCAGTTATAATGAAGAATACACCAGAAACTGTACATAAGGCATTTGCTGAACTATTTGGCATAGCAACAAATAGAATACCTAAGATAATTGCGAAAACCGCACTTACAATACTTTCAACTTTAAACTTTTGAAATAACTTTTTAATACTATTCATAATTTTACTCCTATATTTATTATTATTTTCGTTTTATTGATAAATATATTTTAATTCTTGTGCCAAATTATTACAAATACAAATTTCACTCATTTGTTTAGATTTGTACATGTTCTCACCATTTTGATTGCTTTTCCTATTTTATTGACAGTGTCACTAGCAATCATTGAAATATCACCATACTCTTCTTGAGCAAGTTCACCAGCTAAACCATTTATATAGGCTGCTCCTACAGTTGCGAGCAATAAGTCATTTTCGTTATAACTGGCAATTGATGCCAAGATACCACTTAAAACATCTCCACTTCCAGCTGTTGCCATTCCAGCACAACCCTTATCAACTAAGTACACTTTTTCACCATCTGTTATGATTGTTGTCGGTCCTTTTAAAAGAACTATGACTTTATTGTTTTTTGCATAGTCAGTAGCATATGCAACTGGATTTTGATTTATTTCCTTAATTTCTAGTTTTGTTAGTCTTGAAAATTCTTTTATATGAGGAGTAAGAATAACTTTACATTTAGCATTTTGTAATAGATTAGAGTTACTTTCTGCTAAAGCATTTAATCCATCAGCATCTATTATTAGTGTTTTATTGTAATTTTCAAGCAAGTACTCTAAACTTTCCTTTGTATCTTGATTATTCTTTATGCCCATTCCAAAAGCAATAACTCTATTTTTAGCCATTATTTTATCTAAAACTTCTTTGTCAAATTTAATGTGCCCATCAATGTCTTTCATACAAAGAATTGTACTTTCTAGTATTTTTGGTGATAAGACTGCCTCTATGCTTTCGGGAACAGCAACTGTTACAACTCCAGCTCCACTTCTCATTGCACAATTTGCCATAAGTGAAAGTCTAATAGAACCGCTATAGTCTTTAGAACCTCCTATTAAGGCAATATATCCATATGTTGATTTATTAGAATAATTTTTACGTTTTAAAAATAAATTCTTAATATCATTTGCCTCAATCAATTCATAAGCATTTTCAATTAATTCTATACCTATTTCTCGATTAATCTTTGTTTTCATTACATCTTTAGCCATATTTAAGAAATGACCTGATTTATAATAACCTATGGAAACTGTTAGATCAGAATGGACACATAAACTAGCTAATCCATTATCACCATTTAGCCCACTATTGATATCTACAGAAACAACATATTTTTTTGATTCATTAATTTTTGAAATTACATCTTTGTATTTTCCTGTAACCTCATTTTTAAATCCTGTTCCAAAAATACAATCTACTAATATATCATATTCTTTAAATAAATCCTTATTATAATTATCATTTAAACAAATTACTTTAACGCGTTTTTCTATAGCTAAGTTAAAATAATACTTTCCATCATCTGAAAACTTTTCAAAAAGTATTATTATGTCTACATCATAATTACTTTCTTTTAAAAGAGATGCTAAGACATATCCATCGCCAGCGTTATTTCCACAACCACAGCATATGCCAATTTTACCTTTCCAAGAAACACTTTCGTATATAGCTTTCCCAGCTTTAAACATTAATTCTCTACTAGATATTTTACTATCAATTGTGAACTTGTCACTTTTCCTCATATTTTCATTTGAAACAACTTTTATCATACTTATCCTTTCTAGTTTAAAAAGTATTAAACTTTAACATATTTTTTAGGATATATTATTTTAGTTCAGTAATTAATTTTTCTTCATTTAAGCACATTTGTTCATGTTCTTTTTTCCAAATAAAGTAGAAACAAATAGCAACACCAGCAGATACGAAATCCATTATAGGTTGACACGCTACAACTCCATACATTGGAATTATAGTATTCATTAAATACATTAGAGGAATATCAAATACACCTTTTCTTATTATCGAGAGAATAAAAGCTTTAACTTTAGCTCCAATTGATTGGAAGAAAGATACAAGCATAAACGTTACAGACATAAATATCATTGATACACAATGTAATCTTAAGAATTTTGTTCCGTAAAGAATAGTATTTTCTTCTTTTATAAAAGCACTAATTATTGAATCTGCAAATACTTCTATAGCTAATAGAATTATAATTGCCGCTGCTATACAATATATTAATGAATATCTCAAAGTTTTTTTCATCTTATCGTATTTTTTAGCACCATTATTATAAGCCATTAGAGGAGCTGAGCCTTGTGATAAGCCTGTGATTACTCCAAACGGAATCGCATCAACTTTCTTAGTAATTCCAATTGCCGCTTCAGCAACTTCCCCGTAACTAATTATAAGTGAGTTCAAAACTAGGTTTGAAACTGCCGAAAGCATAGTTTGTAGTGCCGAAGGTATACCCGTAAAAATTACCTCTAGACCAATTTTTTTAGTTTCAAACATTCTCTTAGGAACAAAACTTATTGTTGTCTTCTTCCTAATTATAATGAGGAGAATAAGAAAATATATTGTTGTTATAACATTAGAAATTAATGTAGCAATAGCTGCTCCTTTGATTTCCATATTAAAACCAAATGGTAAAACGAATATAGGATCTAAAACAATATTTAAAATTCCTCCAATTGATAATCCAATACTTGCTTGAAGTGAAAAGCCTTCAGCACGAATCATATTTGCAATTATCATATTAAATACCGTAGGAACAGCCCCAAGAACAACGACATATTTTAAATAAGATAACACATATTCATTTGTTTTTTCAGTTGAACCTAATATATTTAAAGTAACATTACTAAAGAAAAGTACAAAAAGAGACAATACAAGAGTTACGATAATGCCAACATAAATAGCAAAACTTGATGAAGATTTAGCTTTTTTATGTTCACTAGCTCCAATAGCATTGGAGATGCATGTCCCTGCACCTAAGCCAAATAAGTTACCAATTGCTGTTAATGTTAATTGTATTGGAAAGACAATCGAAAGAGCAGCGATTTGAAAATGATTATTGAGCATTCCCACCCAAAATGTATCAGCAAGATTATATATTGTTGTGATGAGCTGACTTACTATTGTTGGTAAAGCTAAAACAATAATTGATTTTGTAATTTTATCACTTTCAAAAACATTAGTCTTCATTTTTACCACCCTCTATATAATAATGAGATACTGAAAAACATGCTATAACATCACCTAAAGTGTTAGCATACTTCTTCTGAATATTAACTCTATCATCGCTTGCTAATCCTTTAGAAGCGAAAAGTTCAATGTTAAGAGCAAAATTTACTTTTGAATATTCTAAACATAGTGATCTTATTTTCACATTAAGATTATAAACATCTTCACATTTTTTAGTTGTAGGATCTTTTGATAAAGCCCCAAATCCATCTTGAAGTAAAAAATAATCAAATTTTCTAAAATTTATTTTTTGAAAGAATTCTTTCCAAAAAGATAACTTTTGTTTTTCAGAACCTCCATAAAATGAAGAATTAAATGGAGATAAATAAAAAGGCATCTTTGGATCTATTTTTTCGATATATTCAATTATTTTATTAATGTTTTTAGTCCAACTTTTGATAAAGCCTTCGCTATTTGAATACATTTCGTTACTATAATAAATACCTTGAATTTTATATTTTGCTAAGATTTCACCTATAGTAAATGTCTCTTCTTCATTAAACATATTCATTGTTTCTTCATCAAATTCATGAGATGTTTGACTCCACCAATAATCATCTGAAGAAATCCCACAAATAACATTTATATTTTTTTCATTACAAATAGTTATTATTTTTTTAAGGAAATCTTTTTTTTCTAAAGGAAAACTTTTTTCTGAATCATAAAAACATTCTTTAGGTTCACCTTTATTATATTTCGATGTATTCTGAATGATAATTGTCTTAAACCCTCTTGTTTTTAATTCTTCAAAATGTTTATCTAATTCTTCGCTTGTTTTATTGTAAAAAGCCCAAGGCTGAAGAAAGTCTATAGTTGGTTCATTTGTATTGTCAAGTAAAGGATATGTTTTTACTTCTTCATTTTCTGAAACACAGCCACTGCAAACAATAGCTATAAGAAGTAGAAATAACGCTAGCATTTTTTTCATTTGTTTCACCCTTATATCAATATTTTCATATATAATTCATTATACCACAAACAACACCTATTAGCAAATGTAGTTTTAAAAAATAAAAAGACCTGAAAAGGTCTAAAATACTTATTAATGCAAGAAATGGGACTCGAACCCACACATTATTTCTAATACAAGAATCTGAATCTTGCGTGTCTACCAATTTCACCATTCTTGCGTAAAACTAAAAGTTATTTTTTAAATTATTTAATGCTTCTTGGTTATTGTTTGCTATCATCTTAACTGTATCACAAAACTCAAGGTTTGGGCATTTCCCGCAGGTGCTTAAGCCTTTACTTGATGCACATTTACGAATTAGGCAAAAGGTGTCACAAAATATAGTTTTAACACCTTCTAGACGACATCCAACACAATTTATCATTTCTTTTGTAATAGAAGTATGATTTAATTCACTCCACTTCTTGGCAACTTCTTCTCTTAATTTATCATCATTAGTTATAGTTGCTTTTCGTGCTTCACACTTCTCACAATCTAGTCCACAAAAACCTATTAATATATTCATTGGTATCCTCTTTAACACTAAACATAAAAAAATGGTGATCCCAACGAGAATCGAACTCGTGATTAGACCTTGAGAGGGTCTCGTCTTAACCGCTTGACCATGGGACCACATGTAAAGATTATACCATATAATAATTATTTTGTTAAGTATTATTTTTATTTTTTTGCAATGTTTATTTATTTTTTAGGATATTTGTTGTATAATATTATATTATATGAGGTGAAAACCATGAATAATTATATTATTCCTAAACCTAAGCTTATTCTTAACTGGATTATTTTCTTTATAAGTTTGTTATTCCTTAGTTTTGGAATAATATCAAATAGTAAGTCTCTGCACTATCAGATTTTAGGGACGAAAACCGAAGCACGAATTTTGAGAGTTGTCAACACCACTGATGATAGCTTAGCAAAAATCAGATATAAATGTGGGAACAAATTATATGATGGCATCATCGAAAATGTTGATGATTCGTTCTCAGTGGGTGATTATGTAACCATATATTATATGAAGGATGATCCTACTGATTTTATTTACCTATCTAATAATGGTTTCTTATCAATAACTATTATTATTTTATCTCTTTCTTTATTTATTTTTTATTTTGTGAAGATTATTAAAATATATAAATACTTTCATAAAGTAAAAATTACAATGGAATGTAAAAACATTCGTAAACTTAAAATAACGAATATTGAACTTATTGAAAAGGAGGAAACATTTGGTACAACTCCATATAAAATTACCTGCAAACTAGATGACAAAGAATACGTTAGTCAACTTATCTATGATAACACAAAAGACCCTTTCACATTAATTGGTTATAATGTAAATATTTACTATTATCAAAACTTTTATTTCTTTGATCCTAGTTCTTATGAGAGATAATTATGTTTAAGAAAATATATATAGAGATTATCAATTATTGCAATTTAAATTGTAAATTTTGTGTTAAAACTACAAAAGACAAAAAAATGCTATCCTTTAGTGAATTTGAACATATCTTAGATGAAATAAAGCCCTACACAAAATATATATATTTGCATATTCAAGGTGAGCCTCTTATGCATCCTGATATCGATAAATTTATCCTTCTTGCATATAATAAAGGATTTAGTGTAAATCTCACAACGAATGCAACTTTATTGCATAATCACCTTGATATTATGAAATATGTTCGTCAAGTTAATATATCACTTCAAGCAATAGTTAATTTGAAAGATAATGAAAAATACTATAATGATATCTTTGCTTTGATTGAGAAAGATTTTGACACATATATTTCCTTAAGACTTTGGGGTAACTTTTCAAAAAATGAAGCTCTTATTCCTTTTGAAAAACATTATCAAAGAACAATTGATTTAAATTCATCAAATAAACTTAAGGAACATGTATTCTTTTCTTCCGAAGAAGAATTTGACTGGCCTAACTTAAATTCAAAAACTTATGATATAAATGGAACGTGTTTGGGAACTAAAACCCATATTGGTATTTTATCTGATGGAACTGTTGTTCCGTGCTGTCTTGACAAAGATGGAGCTATAAACTTAGGCAATATTTTAACTACACCATTTAAAGATATAATTACAAGTCAAAGATTTCTTAACATTAAAAATGGTTTTACTAAAAATATTTTATGTGAAGAACTTTGCAAGAAGTGTACTTATCGTCAAAGATTTAAAAAATAAAAGATGTCTATAAGAGATATTAGATATATCCCTTTATAGACGTCTTTTTTTATCGTGTACTTTTCATTGTTGATTTATTTGCATAAATTGCATTTAATAATTTATTGTTATAGTCTTGACCATCTTGCCAATACATCATTCCAGCTAAACCTTTCATAGAAATGTATTCTGTTTTTATCCTTATTGATTTTTCATCATCATAAGATATGAATAGTCTCTTATTAGCATCATAAATATAAGGTACTTTGCATTCATCATCAAAACCTATAGTTACACCATCAACACTTTTACTTAAATAGTTTTCATAAATATAACTTTGTGTGCATGCACCATCAGCACTACTACTTTGACCAATTCCATCAGTATCTTTGAATTTCCTGCCATAGAATGGAAGGCCAACAATTATTTTTTCGTTAGGAACATTAACATTATTATATAATGGTAAGGTTTCATCAATTGTACATTTGCCTAGCGTATAACCACGTGTTGATTTATATAAAGCGCTTTGATGTGTTGCTTTAGAATTTGTTTGTAAATCATATGCCATCAGGTTAATGTAGTCAATATATTTGATTGAATTTTCTAAATCAAATCGTGGATATTGCCAAGGCCCTGCAGCTGTTGCTGTTGTTACTAAGTGTTCTGGATTATTTGCTTTTACTCTAGTATATAAAGATTTCATCAAAGCAGTATAGTTCTCTTTTGTTTCTTGAGTTGGTGTTTCCCAGTCAACATCTATACCATCTAACCCAAAATTATTAATAGCTTTTAGGCAATCCTTTACTAAAACATCAATTGTCTCTTGCTTGCTTGCGGCAATAGCAAGATTTGATGTATTTAATGATAATATTACATAATCACCATATGAATGAGCCTTATCAATATAATTTTTAAGATATGAACCTATAGAACTTAAATTAGTAATATGACCATTAGCACCAACATTTCCAAAGGCACAATATAAAATATCTACCTTTCGTAAAGTTACATCACTTGGTGTTATAGATGTATAGTTATAACCAGCAATAATTCCTCCTTTAGATATATCTTTGTATCCACGAGGTACTAAAACTGTTACAGTGTACTCTTGAGTAATTTCTTTTATTGTTATACTCATAGTTAATGTACATGTTTTATTACTTCCAAATGGTCTCTTAACAACACCCGTTGATGAAATAATATTTTCATCAGATGTCGTCCATTTTATGGTTGCTTTGAATTCTTCGATATAAGTAGGTAATTCAATGTTTTTAGATACAACTCGTCCTATTTTTTCAATTAGTTCATCACTTATCATATCTATTTCGTACTCTGTAGTGCCTTCAGCTTTTTCCCATAAAGCTTTAAGAATAATTTCTTTGCTTGAAGAATTATTTATTTTTGTGATTATTTCATTTTCTGAAGTCATCCAACCTTTGAAAATATATCTTTTCTTTTTCGGTGTTGGAAGGATTTGTTCTTCTAAGATGTTTCCTTTGTATTCAGTTAACGAGTCATTGAAAAGCAATGTTTTTAAATTTACAGCCCCTTCACTTAAAGATGCTATGTCTACATTTATTGATAACTTATAGCCTACTTTTAGATTATTAAAGTTTAATTCTTTGCATCCGGCAGTATTAGATTCAGCAACTACGATAACGTAATCACAATCACCCAAATCATTACTACTGCCACCTGACTTTACAAGACTAGTTATAACAAATGAACCATTATTATATTTTAGTCCAACTCTAAACGAATATATTGCTTTAGGATCATTTTCTTTTTTCATTAAGAATATATTATCTTTGTATAATTCCCAATAATTTGTATTGTATTGTGTAATCACAAACTCTCCTGTAGAATTAGCTTTTAAATTATAACTTTCAATAACATCACTAGAAAAATCTCCACCATCTAATGAGAAATATACACTATATGTATTCAAAAATCTTGCGTATAAATTTAAATTTCCAAAAGTTCCAGTTTCAATCACTTCCACTTTCGTTTTAAAGTTATCTTCAAGATACCAACCTCCAAAGACATATCCTTCTTTTTCAGCAGCTGATAAAACTATAGGGCGAGATTCAATCGTATATTTTCTCACATTTGAAGTCTTATCACAGTTATGATATGTAATCATATATTCAATTGCATAATAATCAGCATATACAATTAAGTCACTTGTTATGTTGACTAATTCTTGATCCCAACCCATAAATTCATAACCATCTTTCACAAATGTTGGTATATCTAATAAATCTTTTCCATGTTCTACTTTTCTAGTTTCAATTAATTTATCTTTATCATAGAAAGATATTGTATATAAATGTACTTCCCATTTAGCATTTAAAACAGCATCTTCTGATAAAGTAATTTTATCATTATAAACATTTTCTAAATAACTCCATCCCACAAAATCATATCCTTCTTTAGTTAGCTTCTTTAAAGAAACTTCAACATTTGCTTTTGTGATTATAGTGTCAATTAGTTCATCACCATCGTATAATTTAACTGTTATGTCTTTTTCAGCCTCTTTTTCCCATTTTGCAGTTAATGTTATATTTTCATTTACATCAGCATCAAAGTCATAAAGTTCTTCGCCGAGATAATAGCCTTTAAAGACATATCCTTCTAAAACTAAATCATCTAGTTTTGAAAGCTTTTGTCCCTTTTCTAGTTCGATTGTATTTACTATTTCATTATTGCTTACAATTGTTATAACAACTTTTTCTGTAACTTTTTCAAAATATGCTTTTAAATTTAAATCCTTAGTTATTTTTTGTGTTTCGTCAAATTTGTCATCACCATCAAGCCAATATTTAAATTCATATCCATCTATGGCTGGCTTTATTTCTTTAAAGATCTCATTATCTATTGTTTCATTTTCCTTCACTGCTATAGTTTTGTATACATTATCGTTAACTAGAAAATTAACATAATATGTATTAGTATTTGATATATCACAACCTACTAATAGAATAGCAAAAGTTAATGCTATCATTAGTACAAATATTTTTAAAGCATGTAATTTGTTCATAAACATCTCCTCTTTGTTTAATTATATCATCTTTTTTTGATTTTGTCATTGGTATTTTTTTCTATAGTTTAAAGACTATCAAATCTATAAGACTCTTTTTTTAAGACTAATATGCTTATTGCAAAAGTTATAATACTTATTACTAATAAACCTAATAGTCCTATTAAAGCATTTACTTTTATTGTTATGGCAATAAACAATCCTAAGTAAAAAATATTTAAAACTAAAGAAACAATCATATTTGCAAGAACAGATAAACCTTGCTTTACTACCTGATAAGGATTTGAATAATTTAATTTAGGTAAATATAGATTACATAATAATCCTATGACCGAAAAACTTAATGGGTTAAGTAAACATAATAGTAACAATATTATACTTGCATAATATACAGGTTTAAGAATAACTATTACTAAAATACTTGATATAAATGAAAATGCCCCAAATATCAAATAATTAAAAATTATTTTTGAACTAAATATATCTTTCTTAGAAATTGGTAGTGACTTAGTTATACCTAAGGATTTACCCTCTAAAGAAATTGAACACGAACTTATTTGACTAATTGTAAGTATCATATTTATGCTTACTCCTAAAAGACCTATAACAAACTCTTTAACTGTTACGTTTAAATCTAATAATAATTGATCAAGTTTTTCTAGTCCAAAAACATAATTATTTCTCACAATAAAATTACTCATAATTGTGATACATACTACTGATAAAATTGGCCCAATCATTGTGTTTATTATAAATGTGGGAATGTTTGTATACATTTTTAGTTCTTTCGAAAGAAGTGAAACAAAATAGTTTTTTTGCCTGTAAGTATTTTGCTTAGTCTTTTTTTGGATATTTTCTTTTTCTAAAGAATTAAACTTAACAAAATATTTAGAAACAATAGTTATATAAATAAATAATATAATTAATGAACTTATAACATAAATAAATAAATTTAGTATACT
>ULXU01022023.1_pt1 | contig 10552 bp, 8 predicted proteins | sample 1961521 | NCBI WGS metagenome assembly ULXU01 (sample SAMEA4835845, study PRJEB28245) | human gut metagenome | biome: gut microbiome; material: fecal sample | place: Denmark | collected 2008
TCCTCGTTGTTAAGTTTCATGTCGCACACACCGCCGTAAAGCCACTGTGTGAACTCATTTTCTCTCAAAGCATCGCCCCAAGCCACTGGATAAACACCTTTCCAGCGTTCATTGAGGAATGTGGCAAGATTGCCCTTCGCCTTCTTCGCGCAGTTGTGAGCCTCGCCGAGAAGTCCGGCGGCACGGCAGGCGCAAAGTTCGCCCTGGCACGTTCCCATACCCACACGGGTGCGGCGGCGCAGGTCGATCATATTTGTCACGTGGAGCTCGTTCAACGCGTAGTTGACCTCTCCCACCGAAACATCCTCGCATTCGCACACAAGGCTGTTGTCGTATTCTGTGCTTGACGGGATTTTTTCAGCAAGTTCACCATGACGATGATATGCGGATTTCTGACCTACGCTCATGTCGAACGATTTGCCCGACGGCACATCCTTCGGAGCGCGGGAGCCTGGAAGCGGAGTCTCGGCTGTGACGCATTTCTTGTCCACGCCGAGCTTCTTGCAAGCCAAGTCGGCAGCCCATTCCGCCATCAAGCGGTAAGTCATCAGCTTTCCGCCAGTGATTGTGGCGAAACCCGGCACGCCGTCGCGTGTCTCATGGTCGAGAAGCACGATGCCGCGGCTTATGTTTCGTCCCGAAGGATCATCGTCGCTGGCAACCAGCGGACGCACACCCGCATAAGCACGGAGGATGCGTGTCGACGCCAACGCCGGCGCGAGTTTCTCGCCCTCGGTGAGCAGCAAGTCGACCTCATCGGGAGTGACGCGCATATCGTCAACCTCGTCGAAGCCCACGCGGCTCGATGTCGTACCGATAAGGCAGATTGTGTCGCCCGGCACGAGGATATCGGCGTTGGCCGGCTTGCGGCAACGATTGAGCACTATATTGTTAACACGGTGTCCGAAAATCAGCAACGAGCCTTTGGCTGGGAACATACCTACACGGCAGCCTGCCATAGCGGCGATGTTGTGACCCCAGATACCACCGGCGTTGATGGTCAACGGTGCGAAATATTTGCTTTTTTCCTTAGTCTTATGGTCGAAAACCTCAACGCCAATCACGCGGTTCTGCTCCTTGACAAGCGAAAGCACCTCGTGATACACAAGGATTTTCGCCCCATGGGCTTTTGCGTCGATAATATTGGCGAGAGTGAGGCGGAACGGATCGACAGAGCCATCAGGCACTTTCACCGCTCCGACAATCGTAGGATTGACCGACGGCTCCATGCGCTTAGCCAACTCCGGATCGATGATTTCGGCGTTGATGCCAGCCTCTTGGCACGACTTAACAAACGTTGCTTGATATGCCAGGTCGTCTTCCGGCAGGGTGATGAACAAGCCGTCGTTCTCCTCCACGCAGTGGCTTGCCACCTTGCGCAGAATCATGTTTTCCTTGATGCACTCCGAAGCCGACTCCTTGTCGGTCACCGCATAGCGGGCGCCGCTGTGAAGCAGTCCGTGGTTGCGGCCTGTGGCTCCCGAAGCGAAATCGAAACGCTCCAGCAGCAAAACGCGCAAGCCACGCAACGCGCAGTCGCGCGCCGTGCCGGCTCCTGTTGCTCCTCCTCCTATGACTATTACGTCATATTCGTTTTCTTTATTTACCATGTCTCTTTAAACTAACGAAGTATCAAAATAAAATCTCTGGTTTCTATGTCAAAACCGTTTATGTTTCATTTCACAGCAAAATTATATACAATTTTTTATTCACGAAACTTTTTCCGAAACTTTTTCTTGAAAAAAGCAAAAAAAAATTTCGCCACGAAAGCAAAAACTTTCGTTTTTATGTTATAAAACATATTTTTATAGCACGAGAGCAAAAAAAACTCCGAAAGCGGGAAGACTTTCGGAGTTAATCTTTAGCAAAGCGCAATCACTGCGCAATGACTAAATACATTCTTTCATCTATAATTATATTTGTATGCTTAGAACTCAAACGCCACGCGAGCCTGGATTGAGTGCAGGTTCTTGTCGAGCATGAATTCCTTTGTATACTCTTGGTTGAGTTTCTGATAAGAATAGTTCAAGCGAGCTACGATATTATCAGTAACATAGTAGTTTACACCCAAAGTGAACGTGTCTGCCTTACCGCCGACTACTGACTGGTCAGCCACGCCGAATGACTGGTGGAGAGTGCTTGAATAGAACTTGCCGCCATAGAACATGTGGCCTGCCATGATGTCGTTAAGATCGGTGTGGTTGAAGCGTGCTACAACCTCAAGCGATTTGCCTTTCGGACGGTTCATCAAAGCGTCAACACTGTTGTAGCGATAGTTCTTGCCAAGAATCATGAAGCCAGCCTCAACTGTATAGCCGTAGAATTTGGCGTCCTGGTCAACACCCATAAGACCCTGGTAAGCCGACAGCGTTGGGAACATTGTTGAAAGCAGCGTTCCGAGCGATGAAGTGAAGTTGTAGTCCCAGTCGCGCTCACGCACATAGTCAGCGTGCAACCACTCGCCCTTCACATACACCTTCTTATAGCTTGCCATCACTTCGGCACCGAATTTCAGACCGGTCTTCACGTTGTTGATTGTTGCATTGAGGAATTTGGTGTTGTCAACGCAAGACTCAAGATTTGAAGACAAAGTCACAGTGCGGTTGTAATCGTCAGAACCGTTTGTGAAACCGTTTGCGTCAGGACGTCCGTAGTTTACAGAACCACCGGCATGGAATGCCCAGTCGTCACCGCTCACGCGTCCGAGCAGGCGGGCTGACAATGCATAGCCCATATCACCGCCTTTGACAACTTCAGTCGGGTTTGAGAATTTCTGTGAGAACACACCACCCTCAGCCCAGAAGTATTTGTGATAGTAGCGATAGCTGACACCGATTGCACGGCCTGTGCCGAGAGCAGCTACAGTAGCCGACTTGTTGATGAACGGATAGTCCATCGTGCTCTGGATATTCTCAGCCGAGAACGGCTCTGCGAAGTTACCCACACGGAGGAAACCATTCTTGTTTGTGTGCCAACGCAGATATGCGTCTTTCAACCAGTTTTTCGAAGCGAAATCAACGTCAAGCTTCATATCCACCTTCGATCCGATTTTGCTTATGATGCGGATGCGTGCGGCAGAGAATTTCGCGCCCGAACCGCGGTCTGTGTAATCGTCGATATAATGAGCACCGTCGATAGCGACGCGACCGCCGACACGGAATGAGAACTTGTCGTTGTCTGACTTGAATTTCACAAGACCCTCATCCATGTAGCCTTGCAACTCGCGTTGTGCTTCGGTCAGTTCAGAATTGCTTTCCTGGGCAAACAATGGCATCGCGCCAGCCATACAGCAAACACCCAAAGCTAAGATATATTTTTTCATACTGTTATTTCAATTATATATTTCTTGTTCGTGGTTAGGTTTATTTCGCATAATGAAGTTCGTCGAGCACTTGCTGTGCAGTCTTCACCGGAGTGTTTTTGTGCAAGTTGTCTGGCAGACCGCATTTTGCATTCGAGCGGAAATAGTTCAGACCCTTTGCAAGATAGCCCTCAAGAGTCTCGCGGTAGAAATTGATAGCGAGGTCGGCGTGGTTGGTAAACGCACCGTCAACATAGTTCTTGTCTGCTCCACCTTCCTTCTTCGGGTCGCACCACGGACCTGTATACTTCAAGAGTTGCTCCTGAGTGTTGAATGTCCAAGCGTGGATGTCCATTCCTGTGCGGCGGATCATGTCGCCCTGCCATGGATACAAGCTTGTAGGATAGCCCGTGATATAGTCGATGTTCGGGCCCATTGCAGTAGCACCGTTGTCGATTGCGAAGTTGATCTTCTCAGCGTAAGACGCAGGAGTTGAGTTTGTCATATCATACATCAAGAACAATGTAGGAATCTTGCGTTTGAACTCCTGGTTCATATTGACAAGACCGCCGAGGCTGAATGTCTGAAGGATGATACGAGCCTTTGTGTTGGCGATATCCACATTTCCAGGAACACCGTTTTTATAAGCGATCTTTTTCATTTTGCTGGCGTCCTCATCATACCAGCCGTGTTTCTTCAAGCATGCGCACAATGCTTTCTCCATGCCTGCAAACAAGTAAGGAGCCTTTGTCTCGATATAGACACCCGGACGGTTGCCGTTGTCGTATGGGTCTGGCTCATACTGAGTGCTGACATACTTTCCATTCTCGTCACGGTTCACGATACGCTTGCCGTTGGCGTCGCGCTTGATGCGGTAGCCCTCGGCAATCATAAGCACGTCGTCGAGAGTAAGGATGTCAAGACCTACAAACGAGCTGCGTGCCTGCTCCGGGTTGGCTTCGTTGAACCAAGAACCGATGTCGAGTTTCAGCAACTCATCATAAGTGAACGCGCTCACGTAGTCGTTCTGGCGGCTTGGATAGATAACCTCAACGTCGGTTGTGCGGAGAAGGCTTTCATCGTGAAGCGCAAGGATTACACCGTCTTTTGTTTTCTGAAGGTCGCACTCGATGTAGTCAGCACCGATGTTACGAGCCCAGCGCATAGCAGCCTCACTCTCTTCCGGAGCCCAGAACTCTGTTCCGCGGTGAGCGATGACGATGTTTTTGGGAGTGTAGTCGATCACCTCCTTCTGCTCGGCAGAAAGAGCATGAAGTTCTGGAACGTCCGCTGTGGAGTATCCATCAGTTCTCACATCGTCCTGACAAGAGAACATACCCAGGCAAAAAGAGGCAGACAGTAAATATACTGGCATCTTTTTGATGCAAGTGAAGTTTGATTTCATAAATAATATTTTGTTAATTAATAAAAAATTAGGTTTTTATCCTTTCTATTTTTTTCAAGCATCTCTCTTTGCTGACGTCACACAAAAAGAGAACCGGCCGGCAGTTACGTCCTACTGCCAGCCGGAGCCTATATTCCTATTGTTATTTTGTTCTGAAGATAGATTCATCTCAATTGCCGAAAACACAGCATCGCCACAGGCAACACCGTCCATAAAAACTACAGACTCAAAAAACAGTTGGAAGAAATACCCCCCCCTGTAGAATTAGCATAATTGCTTAAATAACAAGTGTTTAGCGTAAGCTTTTCCATTTTTTAATTTTAAGAGTAAAAGTTTCTCGTTCGGTTTCGTTTTAGTGCGATGAAAGCCATCATCTTTCATTACGCCACAAATGTATAAACAATAATTGAGATACGAAACTTTTTCGGTTGTTTTTTTTATTTAAAATCGATTTTTATTTCATTTCGAAATTTAGCAAGGAAATTTGTATGTTATGCAACATATTTTGAAGTCTTTCACTAAAAATATTTTGCAAAACTGTTATTTTTTCGCTATTTTGCAAAGCGAATCAAAAACTTTGAAATCAAATCATAACATATAATAATTCACATGACTAAAGACGAAAGGCAATCACTTATCCTCGATCTGCTCATGCAACAGGACTCGTTGCTTGTCACCGACTTGTCTGAGCAACTCAACGTCTCATCGGTTACGATACGAAAAGACTTGACAGAGCTTGAGAAAAAAAAGAAACTCTACCGCAACCACGGTAAAGCAATCCTCATAGACCCTTACAGCGAAAACAAGAATGTAAGCGAGAAGGAGCGGCTGTATGTGGAGGAGAAACGGCTCATCGGCGCAGCGGCAGCGCAGCTGGTCACGCCGCGCGACTCCATCCTCATCGCATCCGGCACCACAGTCCACGCGTTGGCGCGCAACATCCACACGACCGACAAGCTGACCGTGATAACGGCATCGCTCGAAGTGGCGCGCATCCTTGCCAACGACCACAACGTCGACATCATCGAGCTTGGCGGAATCCTCCGCCACAGCAGTTTGTCGGTGGTCGGCAAATATGCAGAGTCGGCATTGAGCGACTTCTCCTGCAGCAAGTTGTTTATCGGTGTCGACGGCATCGACCTCGACTTCGGCATCACAACAACCAACATGATGGAGGCAAGCCTCAACCGCGTTATGATACAAACCGCGCAGAAGACCATCGTGCTCGCCGACTCATCCAAATTCGGACGCCGCGGCTTCAGCAAGATCGTCGACACAAAAGACGTGGACCACATCATCACCGACTCGCACATCTCTCCGTCAACGGCACACGCCATCGAGGAGATGGGCATAGAGCTGACAATTGTTCCTGTCCACTGACCTCCAACCAAGCACAAATAATAAAAGCAATCCCGGAAACCATCGTCTCCGGGATTGCTTTTATTATACCTATATATACTGATTAATATGCAAACATCGGATAGTCTGCCATCATGGCGTTAACCTTATCGCGCACAGAGCGGATAACCGCCTCATCCTCGTTGTGGCTGAGCACCGTGTCAATCATCTCGACGATGTCGCCCATGAGGTCTTCCTTCACGCCACGTGTAGTGATGGCAGCCGTGCCGAGACGCACACCCGACGTTTGGAACGGAGAGCGGCTGTCGAACGGCACCATATTCTTGTTGGCAGTGATGTCGGCGTCAACGAGCACCTTCTCTGCCACCTTGCCGGTGAGTTCCGGGAAACGGGTGCGCAAATCCACAAGGATGCAGTGGTTGTCTGTGCCGCCGCTCACAATCTTGTAGCCCTTTGCAATCATAGCCTCCGCCATAGCCTTGGCATTCTTCTTCACCTGCTTCTGATAGTCTTTGTATTCCGGCTGCAAAGCCTCGCCGAAAGCCACAGCCTTGGCAGCAATCACATGCTCAAGCGGACCGCCCTGAACACCAGGGAACACCGCAGAGTCGAGAATTGCCGACATCTTCTTCACAACGCCCTTAGGTGTTGTTTTGCCCCATGGATTCTCGAAATCCTTGCCGAGCAGAATCAAGCCGCCGCGCGGACCGCGGAGAGTCTTGTGGGTTGTAGATGTCACGATATGCGCATATTTCAACGGATTGTCGAGCAGTCCGGCAGCGATAAGTCCGGCAGGGTGAGCCATGTCGATCATCAACAACGCGCCTATTTCATCGGCAATCTTACGCATACGGGCATAGTCCCACTCGCGTGAATATGCGCTCGCGCCTCCGATAATCAGTTTCGGACGCTCGCGGAGAGCCACTTCCTCCATCATATCGTAGTCGACCAAACCGGTGTCTTCCTTCACACCATACTCAAGGGCATGGAAAACCAAGCCTGAGAAATTCACAGGAGAACCATGACTGAGGTGACCGCCGTGCGACAAGTTCAATCCGAGGAATTTGTCGCCTGGTTTCATCGTTGCCATAAACACAGCCATATTTGCCTGTGCGCCAGAATGCGGCTGCACGTTGGCATACTCGGCGCCGAAGATTTCCTTCACGCGCTCGATGGCAAGCGTTTCCGCCTCATCGACCACCTGACATCCGCCATAGTAGCGGTGGCCGGGATAGCCTTCGGCATACTTGTTTGTGAGGCACGACCCCATGGCGCGCATCACCTGGTCGCTGACAAAGTTTTCAGAGGCAATCAACTCTATGCCTTTCTTCTGGCGCTGATGTTCACGCTCGATGATGTCGAAAATCAAATCGTCTCTTTTCATATTGGTCTTATATAATAAGTTTTATAATTATTTCTTTTTCTGCACCGACCAGCCAAACTTGCCTATCTTGTCGCCAAGTCCGTAATAGTTGCCGTGGGCATAGGCGATAAGGTCGGCTGCCTGCATATCGAACGCTCCGGTTTCCGGATTGATGAAACGCTCGTCGGCAAGCGTGCAAAGCACTTCAGATATAAACATGTCGTGGCTGCCCAACGGGATTATCTCCTTCACGCGGCACTCGATAGACAGCGGCGCCTCCTCAATATATGGAGCCTGCACCATCATGCCGCGGCGCGGAGTGAGCCCCGTTTCCGCAAACTTGTCATAGTCCCTGCCCGACCTCACTCCACACCAGTCTGCGGCACGCGCCATGTCGCGGTTTGTGAGATTGAGCGTAAACTCCATGTTTTCCTTCAGCAATGCGTAGCTGTGACGCTCCTTGCGCACCGACACATAGCACATGGCAGGGTCGGAACATATCGTGCCAACCCACGCCACGGTTATCAGGTTATAGTTTTCCGGGGCGTTGCCACACCCCACAAGAATAGCCGGAAGCGGATAAATCATCGTGCCCGGACGCCACACTTTCTTTGCCATTAGCCCTTACTTCAGTTCTATATCCTCCTTTTCAATCATCCGCTCGCAGTAGCGGCATTTCAGCGTCACATTGTCCTTGTCGATGACGTTGAAATACGTGCGCATCGGCTCGTTGTTGGTGATGCACTTGGGATTGGTGCACCGCACGATGTCGACAATGTCGTCGGCAAGCGTCACCTTGAACTTTTTCACCACTTTGTAGTCCTCGATGATGTTCACGTTGACGTTTGGCGCAACCAAAGCCAGGCGGTTGAGTGTCTCTTCAGGAAAAGTCACGCCCGACACTTTCAAGATGCCTTTTTTGCCGAGTTTCTTGCTGTCGAGGTTATAGCCGATTGTGACACTGCCCTCCACATTTTCCAAATCAAGCAGACGCACCACCTTGAAAACGAGGTGGGACGGAATATGGTCAATCACCGTGCCATTCTGCAAAGCGGCGACGGCGAGTTTGCTGTTATCGTTCATTTTCTCTGAGTTCCTTTACGTTAATACCTAAAACTTTGCAAATGATTGCCTGACGGGCATAGAGTCCGTTCTGCGCCTGCTGGAAATAGTAGGCTTTCGGATTGTCGTCGACATCCTGCGAAATCTCGCCTACACGTGGCAGCGGATGCAGGATGCGCACCGTTGGCTTGCTGTCGTCGAGCATCGAATTGTGGAGATTGTATAGATTCTTCACACGCTCATATTCCTCAAGGTCGGAGAAACGCTCGCGCTGCACGCGCGTCATATAAATGATGTCGCTCTCATTGATCACGTCCGGCGAGAACTCGTGAGTCTCGCGGTAACGGATGCCGTGCTCATTGCAGAAGTCCTTGTATTCCTGTGGCATTTGCAGCTCGTTGCACGCCACGAAATTGAACGTAGGGTTGAAATACGACATTGCCATCAGCAATGAATGCACCGTGCGGCCATATTTCAAGTCGCCCACCATGGTGATTGTCAAGTCGCGCAGCGTGCCCTGAGTCTTATAGATAGAGTAAAGGTCGAGCATTGTCTGCGACGGATGCTGGTTGGCACCGTCACCGGCATTGATGACCGGCACACGCGACACCTCCGACGCATAGCGCGCCGCGCCCTCAAGATAGTGGCGCATTATTATCAGGTCGACATAGTTGTTGACCATCATGATTGTGTCCTTTAGCGTCTCGCCCTTCGACGAGCTCGACGTTGCCGCATCGGAGAATCCAATCACCCGTCCGCCAAGACGGTTCACTGCGGTTTCAAAACTCAGGCGGGTGCGTGTCGACGGCTCAAAAAACAGAGTCGCCACGACTTTGCCCTCAAGAAGTTTCCGGTTCGGGTTTGCCTCAAAATATTTCATATCCTCGAGCAAATCCAGCATCTCCTGCTTTGAGAAGTCGGAAATCGATACAAGACTTTCGTTTTCCATATATATATCTTCGTCTTATTGAATAAGTTAATATCCGAATAAAAAAATAGCCAATCCACACAAATCGTGCTGACTGGCTTATATCGTCGACGACAACGCCGCGGTGTCCGCTTGCCGGAAGTACCGCTGGAATAAGACTGTATGTTGGTTCGTCTGCTTCATTGTTGCCGTTCTTTCATTGCAAAGTTACGAAATCTTTGCAATGGGCAACACATTTGGTCCCGCTTTTTCACCTGAATTTTCATTTTTTTATGCGAATTGCTATCTTTGCACCTCAATTGAGGATATGTAGTATCCGATTATCTCAACAGTAAACAAAAATGGCAGAAACCCATACTACGCCGCATGGCACGACATTAATTCATCATACATAAAAACATTCGACATGACAGGCAAAGCTAAAGGCTATTTTCTCGGAGCAGTGGCGGCAGCCACATACGGCATGAACCCACTGTTCGCGCTACCACTCTACGACGACGGCATGGACTCTGACTCCGTGCTGTTTTTCCGCTATCTTTTCGCCATTCCGCTCCTTGCGATAATGCTCAAGGCACGCGGACGCAGCCTGGCGATAAAGCGTTGCGAGGTGGCTCCGCTGCTGTTTTTCGGCGTGATGATAGCGCTGTCGTCGCTCACGTTGTTTCTCAGCTACGGCTACATGGGAGCGAGCATCGCCTCCACGCTGCTGTTCATATACCCCATTCTGGTGGCTCTGATAATGGCTGTAATGTTTCATGAGCGGCTCAGGGCGGCAACCGTAGTGTGCATGCTCTCGGCACTGCTCGGCATCGCCCTGCTCTACAAAAACGAGGACGGATCGACAATAAGCCTTGTGGGCTCAATCATCGTGTTTTTCTCGTCGCTCTCCTATGCCATCTATCTCGTTGGCGTAAACCGCGTGAAAGCCATCAAGGACGAGCCTACACTGAAAATCACGCTCTACGTTCTCGTGTTCGGGCTCTCTGTGTTCATAATCAGACTGCTGTGGATTGGACAGATAACGATGCCGTCGCACTGGTATATGTGGGGCAACGTGCTGGGTCTTGCCGTATTTCCCACGGCGATATCCTTCCTGTGCACCACCGCCGCAATCCAGAGCATCGGCTCCCCCCC